>HHCFR05603__coassemble_439_pt1 | contig 45672 bp, 39 predicted proteins | sample HHCFR05603__metabat2_low_PE_030 | metagenome-assembled genome bin HHCFR05603 | reverse complement strand
ACTTTTTGCACGAGCAAAAAGTAACCCGGGTCCGGGCCGGGGAGGCCCGGGAGCCATCAAATAGAATGGCAGTCATTCGGTGAGAGAAGTGTTTCTTTCCTTAGAGGAACCAAACCTCTCCTCCAGTGAAACAAGAAAATGGGTGACGGCCAGCAGGTCGGCGGACCCGCCGGGGCTGATCCACCGCTGGATGAGGTCCCGGTCCATCTCCAGGGCGGCCTCCCGGCCCTCCGCCGTCTCCATACCCCCCAGGGCCAGGACCTGGCACGCCCGCCGCCGGGCGTACTCCGCCGCCTCCGGCCCGCCCCGGGCCAGGATATTGGTGTCGGCGGTGCGGGCGATGAGCTCCAGCAGGGTCTGGACCAGGGCGTCGTTTCGGGAGAGACCCCGGGCGAGGGCAGCTCGGTACCGGGGGGCGGACAGCTGCCGCACGGTCTCGTACCCGCTCTCCGCCTCCCCCCGGATTCCGGTGATACCGTGGTCCAGGTAGAGCCGCTCCCCCTTGGTCCGGGGCGGGCGCTCCGCCAGGGCGGCGAAGTCCCGCCGGCACAGCCCCCGGCACAGCTCCCCGGCGGCCCGGCACACGGTCTCTACCGTCACCTCTCCCTGGCCCCACAGCCACCCCGCGCAGCCGCACAGCACCGCCATGGAGAACACCGCCCCCTTGTGGGTGTTCACCCCGCCGGTGGCGGCGAACATCGCCCGCTCCGCCTCCGCTCCCAACCGGCGCAGGGTGGGGAAGAGCTCCGGCAGAGGCTGGCTCTGCCCCTCCCGGCCGGCGGAGGCAAAGCGGACGAACCAGCTCCCCAGGGCGGCGGCGCTGGACTGAAAGGTGAAAAAATCCATATCGCTGTGGGCACCGCAGTTGAGGCGGTCCACCAGCCCCGGCTTGGGGGTGGCCGCCGCCTCAAAGAGCAGCCCCTCCAGGGCCAGGGACCCGATGATCTCCGCCGCGTTTTCCGCCATGTCCTTCCTCCTCCGTGTGCGGTCAGTCAGTCTGCCCGCTGTGAAAGTGCGCCTCCAGCATTCTGTCGATCTTGGCCTGCATCTCCGCCACGGTGTGGCGGCGGGAGCGGGCGCAGACCTGGGCCTGCTCCCCGCAGAGTAGGCAGGAGCGGTAGCCGGGGCGGCTGAGCTTCCGTCCTGTTTCGTCCAGCACGTCCATGTCGAAGAGCCGCCCCAGAGGGTGGCTCTCCTCAATGGCGGTCACCCGGGCCTTGACGGCCCCGGCGTCGCCGTCGAAGCACAGCAGCGCCTCGTCCCCGGTCTTCTCGTGGACCTCGATTTTCTCCAGCACCGGAATGCCCAGCTCCCCAAGGGTGGAACGAATGGCGGACAGCCCCTCGTCAAAGGCCCGCCGCAGGTCAGCGTTGGTCTTGACGGGGCCGGGGACGTTCATGGTAAAGGAGAGGAGAGGCTTTCCGTGGCGCTCCAGCAGCGCCCGCTGCCGATACTGCCGCGCCTCCCGGCACAGCAGCATGTCCTCCAGCGTGACCTGTTCACCGACCATAGCGCAAAATCACCTCTGAGCGAAGCGGAGCTTCGCGAACAAAAAATTTTGCCCCGCTTTTGTAAAAGCGGGCCGGGGTCCGGGGCGGGGAGCCCCGGAGCGCCCCCAAAGACCGGCAGCCTCAGTAGTGGACCACGTCCCCGGCGGAGCGGATTCGCTCCAGAACCGGCTGGGCTTCCGGACTGCGGAAATAGTCCAGGGTGGCCGGGGGGACCAGGGTATCCAAAGCGGCAAAGTCCCCCCGCTGGAGGGCCTGCCGCACGGTGGAGGCGCTGATGGGGTTGCCGTCGGGCCCGGCCTTCCGGGGGATGACCACGCACTCCACCCCCGCCTTGGGCAGCTCCCGGGTCAGGACGTCGTTGTAGATGCCGGTGACCACGCTGGCGGGCTCCTCCCCTACGTATCGCCGCCGGACGCCCAGGGTCTTGGCGATCTTCAGGAAGATGGCCGCGTCCAGCCCGGCGTGGCTGTGGATCACGGCGGCCTCGTCCCGCTGAAAGTAGCTGGGGAAGGTGGCGGTGCTGACCAGATAGGGGCCGGTGTCGTGGCAGACCAGATTTTTCAGATGGGTAGTCCCCTCTAGGACCAGCCGCTTCCGCACGGCGGCGGGGATGGGGCCCGCCTCCTCGCTGACGATGAAGAGGTGGACCCGGTCGTTCTCCCCACAGGCCCGCTCCACCAGATGCAGATGGCCCAGGGTAAAGGGGTTGGCGTTCATGACAATAGCCGCCGCCCGCTCTCCCGGCTGGGACGGCCCGCCCAGGGAGGCGAGATAGCCGGAGAACCCCCCGGACCGGTTCTCCATGAATACCGCCTCGTCCCCGGCTCGGGCGATCTCATAAAAGCCCAGGTCCCGGAACACCGCCGCGGCGGAGCATTTGGTGTACAGAAACAGGTGGAGGTGCTCCCGGCGGCACTGGACCTCCGTCAGGTGGGTGACGACCTTGGCCATGAGGCCCTCCCCCTGGTGGGCCTGGTCCACCGCCAGGCAGCGGAGGGTGGGGCCGAAGCAGCTCCCCGTGGCGATGAGATTGAAGTCCTCGTCGAACATGCCGCAGGTGTAGTCCAGGTTCCCATCCCGGCGGATGCCCACCGCCTTCAGAAGCTCGTCCACCTGCCGGTTGCCCCGGCGGTCAGAGGGGGAGATGGGGGAGATGCCGTAGGACATAGCGGGGCCGCCTCCTTTTGTATACTGTGGATACGAACCATTATAGCGCACAGCGCGGAAAAAGGGAAGACTGAAAAACCGGTGGAAGCGGCCCTGCCGGAGCGCCGGACTGGCGCTTTCTGACATCAATTGAAAGGTTGGATCAACCTCTGGCATGTTCTTTTGATTCGAAAAATACAAGAAACCCACCGTTTCACATGAAAACGGTGGGTTTCTTGGCACGCCGTGAGGGATTCGAACCCCCGGCCTTCTGGTCCGTAGTTGCGCTATTCTCTTTTCATATTTTGCGGCATATTTTCATTTACTACGATAAATCAATGAAATTGCGTGAAGTTTGTTCTGCAAATTTGCATGTCCTATCACAGAATTTCATGTCTTTGTGCGCCAAGTGTGCGCTAAATGGGGCAGATAAAGACAATGTCTGCTATGCGTTTTTCCGCCGCAGCATTATATCAGCTATGCACTCTGTGGCCTGGGCTTTAGCTTCTTCAATAACATGGGAATAGATATCTCCGGTAGTTGAAACTTGGCTGTGCCCCAACTGCTTGCTTACTGTGACAATATCCGTTCCATTTGCAATCAATATGCTTGCAACAGAATGTCGGAAAGCGTGCGGATTGATGTGGGGGAGGCTGTGCTTTTTTGAGAACTTATTAAGCCATGCTGTAATACTGGTAGGGTTAATGGGGTCTCCATTGTCTTGTGTAAAGACGTATCCTGTATTATGCCACCTGTCTCCATTCATGAGCTGCAACTGTGTCTGTGATGCTTTGAAGTGCCGTAGCAATGCTGTAGTTTCCACAGGAATATTAACAAACCTAGATGTCCCTGTCTTGGTGGTTGTTTCATAAATTCCCAACTTTTTGGAGTAGAGAAGGTTTGAACTTATCTCTAGTCGATGATTGTTGAGGTCAACGTGGCTCCATTTTAACCCTGCAATCTCTCCACGCCTGCAACCAGTCACAATTAGAAGGTGCGTCAGCACTCTCCATTTCTCAGGTTCTTCTTCCAGTGCATCTAAAATCGCGGTTATCTCCTCCGGTTGAAAATAATTCGGTATTTGTTTCGAGCAAGAAGGTGGCGATGCTTTTGCAGCTGCATTATACGGAACAAGCATTTCTTTCTCTGCTTGGCGCAACACAGTATGGATAAACCGATGGTACTCCAGGACAGTCTTATTAGAAAGCGGCTTGCAGCTTTTGGAGAGATTAAACAGGGCCGAAACCGGCTGATCTAACGCTCTGGCTATTGCTTCGGCCTTCTCTCCGCTAATCGCCTCCCCTCTACATGCCTGTGTAATCGTGGTGTGAGATACACATGCCTTCTTTGCTAGGGCTTCCCGTGTTAGCTTAGCTGCTTTGACTTGTTCGGCGAGGTTGCTTTTTCCCGCTGCCTTTACCCCTGCAAGGCGCATACTAGGGTCTTGGAGAGATTTGTAGAACTTATTTAAGTGCTGCGGGCGAATATCTGTTAGTTTCACGCCACCCAGAACTTTGTCAATTCGACGCAGCAAATCCTGGTATCCACGCACAGTGTTATGCTTTGCCCCGTTACGTTCTTTCAGCGCAATCACATATTGTGCATATTCTGAAAAGGTCTGCTTTTTGTCCGGCTGGAATCCCTGGGACAGTTCTGTCTCAAATTGAACAGCCACCTTCTGAGCCTCCTTGTCGGCTCTGGTAGAACTCATGCCAGTAGGGGGAACCCAAGTCATATAGTGGCGAATCTGTTTCCCAGTACTGTCTCTGCCGTTTGAAACAGTGATCTTATAGCTTGTCCCTGTTTTCCCTTCTAGCCGTTTAACCGTTGCCACCGAATTCCCCTCCTTAATGAATGGTTGCCTGGTGTGGATTTGCTGGAGATCGTGAGGGAGCCCTTACTCCTCGACATATTCCAGTATATCTCCAGGTTGGCAGTTCAACAGTTCACAAATACGGCCTAGATTGGCCCATGATACAGGAACCCCTTCACGAATTTGTTGCAATACGCTTTCGCCTAACAACTTTTCTTTTCGCAATTTATAAGTCGAGTATCCTGCATCTTTCAGAGCGGCCAGTACGTCAATTCTATACTTTACCGGCATATTATCCCCCTTTCCGCTGTGGAGGGGGCTTTTTCATCCAAGCCTCCTTTTCCACTATGGCTATTATACGGCAATATACACAGAAAATCAATGTATAATATACACAGAAAAATAATGTATTCCTTGTTGATTATGTCAATGGACATACACCAGAAAATAATGTATACTACAATCACAGCAAGGGAGAACGGAACTCCCCCGGGGGCCGGGAAAAGCGGTAACCAAGCCGTCCAGGCCGAAAGCGCCCCAACGTGTCGGACCATATACGCTGTGAGCCTCACAGGAGGCAAGAGCCACGAAGATGACCGACAGGCCCCCGGAACACAAGAGAAAGGAGCACAAAATGAATCTATCACTGTACGAGCAGGAGACCATCGTCAACTTCAACGAGGAGGAGGCCACCGCAAGCGTCTACACCCACAACCGGGCGCTAATCCGTAAGTTGGACAAGTTTGCACAGGAGCGCCCCGGTGATTGTCACCGACAGAAAACAAGCCATGAAGGAAAAGCAGTTGACTTTACTGTTCCAAAATCGTGGGTAAAGATTAGCCCACCGCGCCGCTTGACCGAGGATCAAAAGGAAAGGTTGCGGAAAGCGTCTACAAGCACCAGATTCACAAAACAAGCCGGTGCAAATCACCGTACATAAGTCAGGAGGGCGGCAAGCGCTTTCTCTTTTTTGGGTGTCAATATCGTCTCACCACCTTTCTGTTTTTCGCCATTTTCTGCCGCTCTATCGGCCAGGGTTGCGGCTGGTTGCGGTCAAAAACATACTTTTCAAAAATTAAAATTGCCCCTTTTCTTATAGGGAGGCTTGCATTCAACTGCAACCTACCGCAACCCAAGCCATCAAAGCCCTGTTTTGTTTCTGCGTCAGTGTTACCACCGCCTTTCTGTCGGTAATTTTTGAAAAATCTTGGAAATTTACAGGTATTGCCGTAGTTCCTTGCTTCGGGAAGGGTGTCGCAAAGCTCGCAGCCCTCTTTGCTCCGCTGTCATTGCCAGCGCCCTGGTGGTGCGCATCCTAGCCGCCGTCTGGTCCAGTGTGAGTCCCCAGCAATGTCTCAGAACCACCGCCGTCCTCTGGTCCGCTGTAAGATGTGATAAGGCCCGCCGAATGGCCTCCCGCCGGTCCAGCTCCTCCACCACACAAAACTCCTCCTCGGCGGCGGGGTCCTCCACGACATCCTCCAAAAGGAGGGCGTCTCCCTCACTGTCCACCAGCAGAGGCGCGTCCAGAGATACCGCCCATTGCAAAGGGTCCTGCCGCTCCCGCTTTGTGCGCTGCCCCGTGGCCTCCGTAAAGGCTCCCTGGAGGTGGTAGCCATACCAAGTGAGGAATGACCCCGCCGACGGGGCCCAGCTCTTCAGGGACCCCAGAAGGGCCAGGAAAGCGCATTGCATGAGGTCATCCAGCGTACACCCGCCCCGGCCCTCCAGCGCCCGGCACCACCGAAAAGCCCGGTCATGGGCAAACCGCCGCACCGCCGCCCACAGCTCCAACACATCAGCTCTCCCAGCCCGTACCGCCGCCGCAATCTCGTTTGTGTCCATTGCCAAAATCGCCTCCCATATGGTAGAATGTATTTGATAAGTCTACACTCCGCCACAGGGGGCCGCTTCGGCGGCTCTTTTTTATGTGGTACTTTTTGCAACTTTTTGGTACATTTCCATCCAGTCGGGGAGCCGCATGGTCACCAGCCATCCATGTCGGTTGCGCCGGTGGAACACAGCGGGCGCACCGTCTTGGAATTTCTCAGCGTCCCGGGTGGCCTGGGCCATTGCCGCCCACACATTCAATCGCTCATTGCGCTTGCACTCAATATGAATACCGAGAAGGCCCACAAGGTCCGGCACCTCTCCATAGCTCTGCGCCCGTCCCGGCTGCACATCGTAGCCGTACCCCTGGAGAATCCGGGAAAGCTCCAGCTCACCGGCTCGGCCCTTGCGCTGGCTAGACTTGCCCACGGATTCCCTCCACATCAAATATGTATGGGAGGTATACGTTTCCGGGCTTAAACCCTTCGTTTGCCATCTGCTGCAGGTCCTCCATACTCTTTGCATTGGGACACACTGTAATGCAAGAAACTGTCGCACCTTGCTTTCCAAGCACATCCGCCAGGGCGTGGACGGCCTTTTCAAAGTCGTCTGTATTGGTCGCAATGTATTCGTTATGCCGGTCAATACCGTTTTCCCTGTAGTCGGCTATCATACAAACCATGTGGATTCTCCTTTCTGCGGTACATAATTTTTTCTTCATTCTGTTAGGGGTATGTTTCATGTACTTCATGTACTTTTATGTACTAGAGGCCACAAGGTACATAAAGTACATGAAAACATATCCATTCAAAAACCATGTACCGCTACTTTGATTTTCATGTACCCAGCTTAAATCGCCATCTGCTCTGGTTCGGATGTTTCTATCCGTTGGACCATAAACCCGTTACCTTTTGTGCCGTTCTTTTTCACCTGGATACCCGTCTTGAGATAATACCCATCTTCAGCAAGCCGGTCTTTAACAGCATCGAGCGCACGTTTCGGCTGCATCCCGCCAAAAATCAGATCCCCGTGGTCCTTCTTGAATTCATCGTAGGAAAATCTTGTAGCGGTAAACTGATTTGCAGATTTTTCCAGCGCCTCCACCAACGCACTGTTGACACTTTCCCGTTCCTCGCTTTTCTGCATAACCTCCCAGGGGGTCGCACGGTGTCGTGCGGCGGATTCCAGGGTCTGTCGGGTAATATCCGAGAACCCCTCCCACTGTACGCCGCCGTCTACGATCCGATAACGGACAGACTGTCCGTATCTCGCATAATTGGTCTTTGTATGAACCATGATTCGGCAATCCTCGTCCCCCTCGTCGAATATGACGCGCATAGCAGAGCGGGCCGCATTGATAAAGTCGCTGGAACCCGTAGCGGCGTTGTTGGCGTTCTCGCCTTGCGCCCGCTTGTTCACATGAGAGATCAGGAGCAACGCACAGTTACATTTCTTTGCCAGATTCGCTAATTTCTGAAACACCGGACGGATAGCGTTTACCCGGTTCATGTCAACATTGGCACCCAGAAAGGCGTGCCAGGGGTCAATAATGACAAGTGCCGGATGATACCGCAGGACAGTCTCGGTAAATTCCTCGTAACCGTCGGAAAAGTTCATCCCCTCCGAGTCGATGCAATCCAAAATAAACACCTTGTCCAAATCGGCACCAGACCGGGCCAGACGCTTGCTCAACAGTTCTCCCCGATCCTCCGCTGAAATAATGAGCACATTTTGTGGTGTATAGTCGAATTCATCACCTGGCAGGGGTTTTCCCGTAGTAACAGCGGCGGCAATACCGCAGCAGAGAATTGTTTTTCCAGTTCCGCCATCCGCCATCATAACGGAATAGTCCCCAACAGGTAGATACGGATACCAGAGGAATGTGGTGTTGTCTTCTCCGAATGTTGCCGCCGCCTTTGCGCTCCTGCCCTTCGGCGTAGGTTCCCACTCCGGTGTCTGTCTCACCAGCTCCACCAGCCGCCGCGAGGCTTCATCCGCGCCCAGGGCGGTTACCATGTCCGAAATATCGCCGTGTTCCGGTATGTCGGACCAGACTTGGGAGAGGTCCAGCACCCGGACACTTTTGGCCTTGCCATACAGAGCTGCGGCGGTCTCCTGGGCGTAGGCTTTTCCAATATCGTCATTGTCCTGCAAGACTGTCACAGACAGACCGGAGAGCTGCACTGTATACTCCGGCCGCCACTTTCCCTTCCCCGCTCCGTCCTCGCCGCTGGCGGCGTTGCAGCCCAGGTTGTGGAGGGTGTCCACGTCCTTTTCACCCTCGCAGACAAACAAGGGGGAAGCCAGTTCTCCGGCTATGTAGAGGGTGTGGGGGGAACTGCCTCGGCCCTTCTTCCAGGTGCTTCCCTCCAGGTGGAACCAGCACCCATATTTCGAGCCATCTCCCCGGCGGTACATGATTTTCTTGACCTGTCCGCCGGGATAGATGTGCTCTCGCTCGGGTTTCCCATAGTCGTTTTTGCGTGTTGGCTCCCGGATGTTCATTTCCCGCATGATCCACTCCGCCGCCTCCACAATGGAAACGCCCCGATACTTTGCCACAAGGTCCACAGCGTCCCCATGCTCGCCGCAGCCGAAGCACTTCCAGCCGTCACCATATATTTGGAGACTGGGGTTTTTGTCCCCAGCATGGAGGAAGCACCGGGCTTTGTCCTGCTGGTTCAGCTCCAGCCCCAGGCGGCGGGCTATCGCGCGGCAATCTCCCTTTTTTATCTTTTCAAAGTCCGCCGCCACGCGATTACCTCCCGCCCCGTTCGATGCCCGCAGCCGCCGCCAAGATTTCCCGCGCTCTGCCCCGCATTTGCCGTACACACGCCTCTTTTTCATCCTCACAAGCTGGCAAGTAATAGCCATCCTTACTGTTGGACAGAATCGGGACACCCTGCCGCCGTTCGTTGTGGATCATCTGCCGGACTATGCGGGGATCAGTTCCAACAATTCGGGAAAGGTCCCGAAGGTGGAGGCCATTCTCCGCTCCATGCAGCAGCAGGCCGGAAATTGTACCCGCTTGACCGCCACTCTGATTCGTGGTATTCTGACTATAGGAATTGTCACTCGTCTGGTGCTTTTCCTGCTTTGCCCGTCTCGCTGTGCCACCAGCGGGGCGGGTGTTTTTCGTTCCATGTATCATACTGCGGCCTCCATATATTGCTCAACCGCTTCTCGGGAAACCAAATATTTATTTCCTACTCGAGCAGACGGGATCTTACCCGAAACAACAAGGCGCCGAAGGCCTGTTCGTGTTAGGGCGCACCCTGGGTCATCCGCCAACAATTCTTTGTACAGCTGGTCGATTGTTCTAATCTGTTTCATATTTTCCCCTTTCTGAAGAGTGTTTTTGCGATTTTATACATTCGGTGGAATCCTATGATAATATCATATATCTTAGCCCTGCTTATGTCAACAGTCGCCTAACGATACAACATTTGTTCCTAAAATCAATAAAAATAAGATAATTTCAACTACTATTCCTTTGCGAGTTCATTATAGTTCATTACAGTTCATTTTAGACAAACATCAAATAATGCGGCTGCATTTTTATTCTCTCGTTTCGAATATATATTATTAAATGGTTTGACGGAAATGGCTCTTTTCGTCATTTTGAACAAAGATCATTGTGCACCAAAACGAATCTAGAAAAATGCCAGAATTGTTTTAGAAAAAAAGAAAAGGTGGGCTTCCACTAAGCCCGCCTTTTGATTGGTCGTGCGCCAAATGTGCGCTAGATTTCGGAAAGCGATTTAGAAAATTGCTAAAAAATGCAAGAAAACCGCTGAAATCTTACGAAATCAGCGGTTTTCTTGGCACGCCGTGAGGGATTCGAACCCCCGGCCTTCTGGTCCGTAGCCAGACGCTCTATCCAGCTGAGCTAACGGCGCGTGTCCTCTCAGACAGCTTATTTATATTACCACAGAGACTTTCACAATGCAAGTGTTTTTTTCAATTTTTAAAAATTTTTTGAAAAGGAGGGAAGCGTTTACGGCCCGGGTCAAAGGAAACGCCTTGCAATCCTCACCTATATAAGGTATACTAAAAGTAGAGGCCCGGCGTCGCGGCCGGGAACTGTTCCGCTTCCTGCCGGGAGGCGGCAAAAGGAGGTTTTCCTATGAATATGCTCTGGCTCTGGGGCGGTGTGGCAGTTGTGACGCTTGTAGCGGAGATCGCTACCACAGCTTTGGTCTCGATCTGGTTCACCATCGGTGCCGTGGGGGCGTTGATCGCGGCGGCGGCGGGAGTTTCCCCACTGGCCCAGCTGCTGATATTTCTCCTGCTGTCCATTATCTCTCTGCTCCTGATCCGTCCTTTGACCCGCCGTCTGGTGGGGACCCGGGTGATTCCCACCAATACCGACCGCCTTCTGGGGATGGAGGCGAAGGTCACGGAGGGCATCGACAACGACAACGCCGCCGGCGCGGTGTATGTCGACGGCAAGACCTGGACGGCCCGCAGTGCCAACGGCCACCCCATTCCCACGGGGGAGCTGGTGGAGGTGGCCGCCATAGAGGGGGTCAAGCTCATCGTCCGGCCCAAGGCGGCGGCAGCTGTACGATAAAACATATAGAGCAGTCTCAGGCGGCGGCCTCTCCGGGGCCGCCGCCCTTTTGTCAACATATAGAATTCTGGTATTGACGGGCTGAATGTAAAATGCTATAGTAATATAGGTAAAATTTTGATTTAATGTATGAGGGCGCGCTGGAATATAATAGTTGTGGAGTCTGACAGGGAGTTCCGTTGACTTGCCCAGCACGCCGTTTTGCCAGGGATCATGCGGTCCCCAGGCGGCAGGAGCAGGACTTGGAAGGAAAAGTCCTGCGTTTTCTTATGCGCGGGGACGGCGGTTCCCGCAGGCCGGCAGGACTGACATTGCTTGCGGGCGCCGTTCCCGGAGGCTCGGGTCCGCCGGGTGTATTTTGCGCCGGAAAAGAAAAAGCATGTAAAGGATGAGTAAAATTATGGATGTGTCCCTCTCCTATTTTGTTCAGCAGTTCTGCTCCAGTCCGGTCCTGGCGGTCACCGTGGTGCTGACCCTGGGGGTCATCTTTGTCAACGGCTGGACCGACGCCCCCAACGCCATCGCCACCTGCATCGCCACCCGGTGTCTGTCGGTGCGGGCGGCCATTCTGACCAGCGCCGTGTTCAACTTCCTGGGCGTATTCATCATGACCCACATCAACGCCTCCGTGGCCTCTACCATCAGCAACATGGTGGACTTCGGCGGGAACACCGAGGAGGCCCTGGTGGCCCTGTGCGCGGCGCTGTTCTCCATTGTGGTCTACAGCGTGACGGCCTCCTGGTTCGGCATCCCCACCAGCGAGAGCCACAGCCTCATCGCCGGCCTCACCGGGGCGGCCATCGCCATTCAGAACGGTGTGGGCGGGATCAACATGGACGAGTGGGTGAAGGTCCTCTACGGTCTGGTTTTGAGCCTGGCCCTGGGGTTCCTCTCCGGCTGGGTGATCTGCAAGGGGCTGACCATCCTCTGCGCCGGGATGGACCGGCGAAAGACCAACGGCGTGTTCCGCTACGCCCAGATCTTCGGCGCCGCCGCCATGAGCTTTATGCACGGCGCCCAGGACGGCCAGAAGTTCATCGGCATCCTCTTCCTGGGGATGGCCTTTTCCAACGGCCAGAGCAGCGTGGAGGGCATTCTGATCCCCGTGTGGCTCATGCTCCTGTGCAGCACGGTCATGGGCCTGGGCACCAGCGTGGGGGGCGAGAAGATCATCAAGTCCGTGGGCATGGATATGGTGAAGCTGGAGCGGTACCAGGGCTTTGCCGCCGACCTGGCCGCCGCCGCCTGCCTCCTTTTCAGCAGTCTCTTCGGGATTCCCGTGTCCACCACCCACACCAAGACCAGCGCCATCATGGGCGTGGGGGCCGTCAAGCGCCTGTCCGCCATCAACTTCGGCGTGGTCAAGGATATGGTCCTCACCTGGGTCTTTACCTTCCCCGGCTGCGGCCTCATCAGCTTCGCCATGGCGAAACTGTTCATGTTCATCTTCTGATACTTTTTCTTGAAAGAAAAAGTATCCAAAAAGAACTTTTAACGCAAAGCTCCGCTTTGCTGATACCTTTATACAGCTATACAATATACAAAATTGATTTGGGTCACAGGGCCGGATAAGGAGACAGAGTGTTATGGCAAAGATACAGGATTCCTTTTATTTCGAGAACTTCCTGGCCTGCGCGGACTGCGCCTGCCAGGCGGCCTATCTGCTGGAGAAGGCCATGAAGGATTTCGACCCGGGGGTGATCTCGGAGAAGCTGGACGAGATTCACGCCGTGGAGCACGCCGGGGACGAGAAGAAGCACGAGCTGATCAACGTCCTGGCCCGGGCCTTCATCACCCCCATCGAGCGGGAGGACATCCTGCTCCTCAGCCAGAACATCGACGAGGTGACGGACAAGATCGAGGATGTGTTCCTGCGGCTGTACTGCAACAACATCCAGTCCATCCGTCCCGACGCCCTGGAGATGGTAGGGGTGGCCATCCGCTGCTGCGAGGAGCTGAAGACCCTGCTGAAGGAGTTCTCCGACTTCCGCCGGTCCAAGACCCTCCACACCCACATCGTCAACATCAATACCCTGGAGGAGGAGGCGGACCGGCTGTTCATCTCCGGGATGCGCCACCTCCACACCTCCTGCCGGGACCCCCTCACCGTCATCAGCTGGCGGGAGATCTATATCTACCTGGAGAAGTGCGTGGACGCCTGCGAGCACGCCGCCGACACGGTGGAGAGCGTGGTCATGAAGAACTCCTGATTTTATGGAGGCTCCGCCCCCGTGCCCCGGGGTACTTTTTGTACGGACAAAAAGTACCCAAAAATCCGCATAGGGGGCAAAGCCCCCTATGTACCCCCGCATATTTGATTTGTTATCGCCGCGGCTGCGGTGTGGCTCTCGGCAGTGCCTGCCGCCGCGCCGCTCCATTGCTGCCTCTGACCGGCAGACGAGCCCTTCGGCCCCCACCTCTCCCGGGGACCGGAGGGCTCTGTTTCACGCTGCGTAAATGTTGACGGGCGCTGGGGTCATGTCGCCTCAAAAGAGAGACTTGAAGCGGACCTGTAAACATGGTATAGTGTGGAGGCCGCTCCAGGCGTTTCACTTATAAAATATATGCGATATGCGAAACGTAGTTTCGCAGGAAAAGTTCTTTTTGATTCTTTTTCTTTCAAGAAAAAGAATGTATACCAATGGATACCGATGTACCGATGGACTGAGAGGAATTATGGGAGAGCTGCTGCGATATTTACGGCCCTACGGGGGCAAGGTGGCGCTGGCGATGGGGATGATCGCGGTGTCCACCTTCTGCAATCTGATGCTGCCCACGATCATGAGCCGCATCGTCAACGACGGCGTGTACAACGCCGACTTCCCCTACATACTCCGCTGCTGCGTCCAGATGCTGCTGGTGGCCCTACTGGGGCTATGTTCGATCCTGATGGGGGTGCGGACCAGCAGCCAGGTGGTGGCGGCCTTTTCCGCTGACATGCGGCGGGACATTTTCCGCAAGGTCAGCACCCTGACCTTCGAGGAGTTCGGTGCTATGGGCACCGCCGCCCTCCTGACCCGGTCCACCCACGACGTGGAGACGGTCTCCTGGGTGGCCTCCATGCTGTCGGGCACCGTGGTCACCATACCGGTGCTGTTCCTGGGGGGCGTGCTGCTGGCCCTGAGCAAGGACGTGGCGCTGAGCCTGATCCTGCTGTGCTTCATCCCCACCGTCTTTGTGGCGGTGGTGGTCATCGGTCGGCGGATCGACCCCCTGTGGCAGAAGTCCGACGCCTACGTGGACCGGCAGAACGACATCATGCGGGAGCGGCTGTGGGGCATCCGGGTGATCCGGGCCTTCAACCGGGAGCCCTACGAGCAGGACCGTGTGGCCCAGGCCACCCGGGTTATGGCGGAGAACATCATCAAGGCCAACACCAGCATGGGGGTCGTGTCCCCCCTGGCCCTCTTCGTCTTCAACGCCGCCGCGGTGCTGATCCTCTACGTGGGGGCTGGCCGGATGGAGGCCCTGGGCGCCCCCGCCGCCGGGGACATTTTCGCCATCATCCAGTACATCTCCCTGGTGATGAACGGGGTGGTGATGGCGGCCTTCGCCATCGTCATGTACCCCCACGCCAAGGTGGCGGCGGGCCGCATCGCCCAGGTCACCGGGGCGGAGAGCATGGGGGATGGTACAGAGGAAAAGGACGTGACCTTCCGGGGCGACGTGGACTTCGACCACGTGACCTTCCGCTACCAGGACGCCGATGAGCCCGCCCTCCGGGACATCGACATCCACATCAAGGCCGGCCAGAAGGTCAGCGTCATCGGCGGCACCGGCTCCGGCAAGTCCACCCTGGTCCAGCTCATGCTGGGCTTCCGCCTGCCCACGGAGGGGACCATCCGCTTTGACGGCGTGGACGCCGGCCAGTGGGGCCGCCGCACCGTGCGGCGGAACATCAGCGCCGTTTTGCAGAAGACCGCCATCTACTCCGGCACCGTCCGGGACAACCTCCTCATGGGAAACCCCGCCGCCGGGGAGGCGGCCATGCGGGAGGCCGCCCGGATCGCCCAGATCGGGGACTTTATCGACACCCTGGAGGCGGGCTACGACCACGAGCTGGTCCAGGCGGGGAAGAACCTGTCCGGAGGCCAGAAGCAGCGCCTGGCCATCGCCCGGGCGGTGCTGAAGAACGCCCCCATCTACCTCTTCGACGACAGCTTCTCCGCCCTGGACTTTCTCACCGAGGCCCGGCTCCGCCAGGAGCTCAACGAGAGAATGGCGGGCCATACCCGCATCGTCATCACCCAGCGGGTGACCTCCGCCATGGACTCCGACGTGATCTTTGTCATGGACCAGGGGCGGATCGTTGACAGGGGCCGGCACCAGGAGCTGCTGGACCGCTGCGCCATCTACCGGGAGATCTATGCCTCTCAGACGGGAGGAGGTGACCGCCGATGAGCCGTAAAATGAGAAAGAAAAGTCGCTCCGGCGGGTCCGAGACCTGGCGTGTGGTGCTCCGGATCATCCGCTCCGCAAAGCCCATCCGCTGGTGGCTGGCCCTGGCCTGCCTGCTGGCGGTGGTGGTCATCCTCTGCGCCCTGGCGGGGCCCACCCTCCTGGGGGATCTGATCCAGGTCCTCTACGACTGCTGGGCGGGGGCTGAGGTCCCCGGCGGCCTGGCGGCCTCCCTGGTGCCGGGGATCCTGGCCCTGCTGGGGATCTACGCCGTCCAGAGCCTGTTCACCTACCTGAAGATGCTGCTGATGAACAACGTGGTCAGCCGCCACTTCACCTGCGACCTGCGCATCGCCATTGCCGACAAATTCCAGCGCCTGCCGGTGTCCTTTGTGGACGACACCCCGGTGGGAGAGATCCTCCAGCGGATGACCGACGACGTCTCCCGTATGGGCAATACCGTTCATGAGATTGTGGACACCATGATGACCGGCTTTCTCCAGATCGCCGCCATCTCCGTGGTGATGCTGCTGGAGGACTGGCGGCTGGCCCTGCTGGTCATTGTCCTCATGCCCCTGTCCATCCGCCTCAGCGCCCTGGTGGCCAGCCGGAGCAACGGCTACTTCCGGGAGATGCACCGCCAGAGCGGCCGCCTCTACACCGTGGTGGAGGAGCACTACACCAACTACGCCACCACCAAGGCCTACAACATGGAGGAGATGGGCTGGGAGCGCCACGAGGAGATCAACCGCCTCCAGGAGAAGGCGGAGGCCCGGGCCAACTTCCTGGGCGGCGCGGTCCAGCCGGTGATTGCCTTCTCCAACTCCCTGGCCTATATCCTCATCAACCTCCTGGGTGGCTGGCTGGTGGTTAGCCAGGGGGTGGAGGTGGGCACCGTCATGACCATCGTCCTCTTCGCCCGCCAGATCGCCGCTCCTCTGGAGCAGATCGCCAACGGCATGAGCAACATCCAGCACGCCACCGCGGCGGCAGGGCGTGTCTACGCCCTCCTGGACCGGGAGGAGGAGGCCCCCATCGCCGGTTCCCTGCCGGCGGAGGACATCCGGGGCCGGGTGGAGTTCCGGGACGTGAGCTTCTCCTACAACAAGGCCGAGCCCCTGATCCAGCACCTGAACGTCCAGGTGGAGCCGGGACAGAAGGTGGCCATCGTGGGCCCCACCGGGGCGGGAAAGACCACCATCGTCAACCTCCTCATGCGGTTCTACGACGTGGATGAGGGCAGCATTCTTATCGACGGACGGGGCCTGGCCGCCGTGTCCCGGGACGACAGCCGCCGGCTCTTCGCCATGGTCCTCCAGGACACCTGGCTCTTCAAGGGCACTATCGCCGAGAACGTGGCCTACGGCCGTCCCGACGCCACCCGGGAGGAGATCGTCAGAGCCTGCGACGAGGCCTACTGCGACCACTTCATCCGCACCCTCCCCAAGGGCTACGACACAGTCATCGGAGAGGACAACATCACCATCTCCGGGGGCCAGAAGCAGCTCCTCACCATCGCCCGGGCCCTCCTGGCGGACCGGAAGCTCCTCATTCTGGACGAGGCCACCTCCAATGTGGACACCCGCACCGAGGTTCTGATCCAGAAGGCCATGGACAAGCTCATGCGGGGGCGGACCTCCTTTGTCATCGCCCACCGGCTGAGCACCATCGTGGACGCCGACGTGATCCTGGTCCTCCGGGACGGGCAGATCGTGGAGCAGGGTCGCCACAAGGAGCTGCTGGACCGGCGTGGGTTCTACTACCAGCTCTACACCAGCCAGTACGCGGTGTAGCGTCCGAGCGAAAAACGTAAAAAGGAATTGGGGCTGCTCCGACAGGAGCGGCCCCTTTCCGCGCGCGATCCCTTAACGATTTTTGCACTTCCGCCTTCAGCGGGGCAGAAACTTGTTGTCAGCCGTCCTATTTTGTGGTAAAGTGTAACAAGATGACAAGTGAGGTGGATACCATGGAGAATACGATCTTTCGCAGCGCCCTGGGGGGCTTCAACCGTCAGGACGTGATGGCATATATCGAGAAGGCCCAGAAGGAGGCGGCGGAGACTGCCCAGCGCCTGGAGGAGGAGAACGAGACCCTTCGCCGGGAAGGCGAGGAGCTGCGCCAGTCCCTGGAGGCGCTGACCCAGGAGAGGGACCAGCTGTCGGGGCAGACGGTGGAGCTTACCGAGCAGTGTGCCGGCCTGCGCAGCGCCCTGGAAGCGGAGACTGCCGCCCGGGAGGCCGCGCGGAAGGACGCCGAGGACCGTGCGGGAGCTGTTCGCTCGCTGGAGGAGGAGAACCGACAGCTTCGGGAGGCCCTGGCGGCCCGAGAGGCGGAGGCGGCGACCCTCCGCCGGGAAAAGGAGCGGGTGGCCCAGCTGGAGCTGGACGCCCAGCAGCGGGCAGCCGATGTACTGGCCCAGGCGCAGACCCAGGCAGAGGGACTCCTGGATCAGGCCCGCCGGGAGGCGGAGAGCCTCCGGAGCGAGGCGTCCGCCCAGAGCGAGGGCCTTGTTTCCCAGGCCCGGGAGCAGGCACAGGCCATCTATCAGCAGATGGCCGGTCAGGTGACCAAGACGGCGGGGGAGTGCAAGGAGATCTGTGATGCCTTCGACAGCGTCGCGGCCCATGTGGCCAGCGAGCTGCGGCGAATGGATGTGGCGGTCTCTCAGCTCCCCATCAGCCTCAACCGCCTTCGGGAGGGCCTGGACGCCCTGTCCGGTCAGCAGGATACCGGAGACGAGGCGTAATCTTTTTATGGATTGTGAAAAGCCAGCCCTCCGGGGATATCCCGGAGGGCTGGCTTTTTTGCGCGGTAAGGAGGACGAAAAGGGACCTGCGCCGTCAGTGCTGACGGCGCAGGTCCCTTTTGTGCGTGGAATTCAGGTCCAGAAGAAGAGCATGGCGGCAATGAGCAGCACCGCTCCGGCAATAAAGACACCGGCGATGAGGAGCGCCGCCTTTAGCGCCGCGAAGATATAGATCCGCCGGTCCTCGGGGGAGAGGCCGTTTCCATCCTCCCAGGGGCGGTCCGGCTCCGCCGGCTCCTCAGCGGAGAGCTCCGGGCGGCGGGAAGGTCTCCGGATCCGCCAGAGGTTGGGTAGCTCCAGGTCGCTCATATCAGCGATGACCCGCCCGTCATCATCCTCATAATTCCGCTTTTTTCGCGCCATACGCTACTTGTCGTAGAGGTGGCAGACCACAAAGTGGCCGGGCTCCACCTCGCGCTGTTGGGGCTCCTCCACCTTGCACCGGGCCATGCAGTTGGCGCAGCGGGTGTGGAACTTGCACCCCGACGGGGGATTGGCGGGGGAGGGAATGGAGCCCTCCAGTACGATCCGCTCCATTTTGGCATTGGGGTCGGGGATGGGGATGGCGGAGAAGAGGGCTTTGGTATAGGGGTGCAGGGGGTTGCGGAAGATGTCATCCGTGGCCCCATATTCCACCAGGTTGCCCAAATACATGACGCCCACTGTGTCGGAGATATGCTCCACCACGCTCAGGTCGTGGGAGATGAACAGGTAGGTCAGCTTGTACTTCTCCTGGAGGTCCTTTAGAAGGTTGATGATCTGGGCCTGAATGGACACATCCAGGGCGCTGACCGGCTCGTCACAGACCACAAACTCGGGGTTCAGGGCCAGAGCCCTGGCGATGCAGATGCGCTGCCGCTGGCCGCCGGAGAACTCGTGGGGGTACCGGGTCTTGTGGAAGGGCTGCAGGCCGCAGTTGTCCATGACCTGGTCGATATAGTCGTCGAACGCCTCCTTGGGCACCAGCTCGTGCTCCCGGACCGCCTCGCCGATGATCTCGCCCACCGGCAGCCGGGGGGACAGGGAGGAGAAGGGGTCCTGGAAGATGATCTGCATTTTGGTGCGCAGGGCCCGCAGCTCCTTGTGGCTCAGGTCATAGATCTCCTGGCCGTTGAAGAGCACCTGCCCCCCGGTCTTCCCGCCGGACAGGCGGAGAATGGTGCGGCCGGCGGTGGTTTTGCCGCAGCCGGACTCGCCCACCAGGCCCATGGTGGTGCCCCGCTTGAGATTGAAGGTAATGCCGTCCACCGCCCGGACGTATCCCACGGTCTTGGAGACCATGCCGCCCTTGATGGGGAAGTATTTCTTCAGCTTGTTGACCATGAGGATATACTGGGGGTCGTACACCACCGGGGTGTAGTCGTCCTCGATCGTCAGGGGAGAGCTCTGCTTCGGATTCTCCTTGATCTGCTCCTTGGTCTTCTCTGTATTCGGCATCAGCGGTCACCTCCCTTGCCGGCGGTATCTTTGTTGTAGTAGCGGTAGCAGCTGACCTTGTGGGTGGGGGAGAGGCTCACCTCGTGGGGATAGTCCCCCTGGCAGCCCTCCACGCACATCTCACACCGGTCTTTGAAGTAGCAGTAGTCCGGCATATTCACCGGGTTAGGCACCTTGCCGGGGATGGAGTAGAGCTTGTCCACCTTCTTGCCCACCACGGGCTTGGAGGCCATCAGGCCAATGGTGTAGGGGTGGGCCGGATTGGCGAAGATCTCCTGGGCGGTGCCCTTCTCCACCACACGGCCGGCATACATGACCACCACGTAGTCGGCCATCTCGGCGATGACGCCCAGGTCGTGGGTGATGAACATGATGGAGGAGTTGATCTTGTCCTTCAGGTGCCGCAGCAGGTCCAACACCTGGGCCTGGATGGTCACATCCAGGGCGGTGGTGGGTTCGTCGGCGATGATGAGCCGGGGATTGCAGGCCAGAGCCATGGCGATGCACACGCGCTGGCGCATTCCGCCGGACAGCTCGTGGGGGTACATGCGGTACACGCCCTCGCTGTTGGCGATGCCCACCATCTCCAGCAGCTCGATGGTCCGGGCCTTGATCTCCGCCTCTGTTTTTCCAGTGCCCTCGTGGAGCTCAATGACCTCGTTGATCTGCTCGCCGATGCGGAACACCGGATTGAGGCTGGTCATAGGCTCCTGAAAGATCATGGATACGAAGTTGCCCCGCAGGTTCCGAACCTTCTCATCAGGCATTTTGGCCACGTCGTAGGCCTTGTCACCCAGGTTCAGACGGATGGAGCCTCCCACCACCTGGCCCTGGGGCCGCTGGAGCAGCTGCATCAGGGACAGGCTGGTGACGGACTTGCCGCAGCCGGACTCCCCCACCACGCCTACCGTCTTGCCGATGGGCACCTCAAAGCTGACGCCGTCCACGGCCTTGACCACACCCGCGTCCGTGAAGAAATGGGTGTGGAGATCATCAAACTCCACGGCGTTGCGGGGGTCCTTCATGGTGGTGAGATATTCGCTCTCAGGTACATTCTTACGCTTGCGCTTCTTCTCATATGCGGTGGTGATGCGCCGGTTCTCCCTGGAGATCCGGCGGGATTCCCGCGCGGAGAGATAGCCTTCTGATTTCTTTTTAGCCATGGTCTCTCCTCCTTAGCGATTCATTCTGGGGTCGAAGGCGTCCCGCAGGCCGTCACCCACAAAGTTGAAGCCCAGCACCGCGATCAGCAGGCAGATGCCGGCGGGGATCCACACAAACAGGTAGGTGGTCATCACATAGGCGTCGTTCACCGCGCTGATGATGGAGCCCCAGGAGGCGAAGGGGAACTTGACGCCCAGGCCCAGGAAGCTCAGTGTGGCCTCCGTGATGATGGTGGAGCCCAGGCCCATGGTGCAGATAACGATCAGCTGGGGGATGACGTTGGGCACCAGGTGGCGGAAGATCCGCCGGGACACGCTGATGCCGCAGGCCTCGGTGGCGGTCATGAACTCCTGCTCCCGCAGGGAGAGGATCTGGCCGCGGACCATGCGGGCGATGCCCGGCCAGCCCAGGAAGCCCAGGACCAGCATCAGCGCCAGCAGCCGCAGCTCGTTCTTCACCTGCATGGCGTCCATGGCGGCGCCCAGAATGATCATCAGCGGCATAGAGGGGATGCAGTAGAACACATCCACAATCCGCATGATAATGTTGTCCACCCATTTGCCGAAATATCCGGCGATGCCGCCCAGAATGACGCCGATGATCGTCTCAATAAATACCACCACGAAGCCCACCAGCAGGGACACACGACCGCCGTACATCAGGCGGGTGAGCATGTCCATGCCGTTGCCGTCAGTGCCCAGGGGATGGGCGGCGGAGGGGGAGGCATAGCGGTCATAGACGTAGGTCTCCGTCTCCTGCAGAACAGACCACACCTGCTTGCTGGCGTCGTAGGTGATCTCATAGGTATGCTCCACGCCATCCTCGCCGGTGTAGACGAACTCGCTGGTATCGCTCTCCAGAGCCTCCTGGAGCCGGGTCCGGAAGTCGGCGGTAATGACCACGCCGCTCTCGGCGGACTGCACCACGAAGCGGCTGATGTAGCCCACCGCCGTGTCGCCCAGCAGGATGTTGCCTCCGTCGTCCAGGGTGTAGTCCTCACCCTCGGCGGTGAAAGCGGTCTCGCCGTTGGTATAGGCCCGCAGCGCCTCGTATTTCACCGCGAAGCTGGGCTCCGTCCCGCCGTCGGGGGCGTTGACGATGTCCTTATAGGCGATGCCGATCATGGTATCGCCGGAGCGGATGGAGTAGAACTCCTCCCCCTCCTCTACCACCGTGTAGTGTACATCGCGGTAGTCAAACTCAGTCTCGCCGGTCTCCTCCGCCAGCAGGAACTGGGCGCGAAGACCGCCGCCCATCTCCTGGCCGTCGGCGACGGCATAGCGGAACTCAGTGTTCTCCGTGGCGGCCACATATTCGTGTGACTGCATCTCATAGGTATAGAAAACCTCCGCCTGCCCGTAGGGGGTGATCACTCCGCCCACGAAGGAGAAGATGAACATCACAGCCAGCATGATCAGGCCCAGCACCGCGAGACGGTTGCGGAAAAACCGCTTGGCCACCAGCGCGCCGGGGGACAGGACCTTGACCCGGCGGTCGTCGTCCAGGGAGTAGCTCTTTTCCACGTCGCCCTTGCCGTTGGAGGAGGTGTCGACGGGATGGGTGTTCTTCAGATCGTCCCGATTATCTCTCATGTTGTCGCCCTCCTTTCCTTACGCGATACGGACGCGGGGGTCCACCACCGCGTACAGGATATCCGAGATCAGGTTGCCCAGCAGCGTCAAAATGGCCATAAAGGACATATAGAACATGGAGAAGGGAATATCGCCCACCACCATGGCCTGGTAGGAGGTATAGCCGATGCCGTTGATGGCAAACAGGGTCTCGGTGATCAGGGCGCCGGCGAACAGCCCCGGCAGGGACCCGCCCACGATGGTCACCAGGGGGATCAGGGTGTTGCGGAACGCGTGGTGATAGATGACCTTCCGCTCGCTCAGACCCTTGGCCCGGGCGGTGCGGATATAGTCGGAGTTGAGCACCTCCAGCATGTTGGTCCGGGTGTACCGCATCAGGGAACCCACGGACACAATGACCAGAGTGGCGATGGGCAGCACCATGTGGTGGGCGATGTCCAGGAACTGCCCCCAGCTGTCCAGCAGGGCGTGGTTGCGGCCCACCATGCCGGACACGTCAAACCACCCCAGCTTCACCGCGAAGATCAGCTTCAAAATGGTGGCGAAGAAGAAGGTGGGCAGAGAGATGCCAACCAATGCCCCGGCGGTGATGGCATAGTCTGTCCGGGAATACTGCTTGGTGGCGGCGATGATGCCCAGGGGAATGGCGATGATCAGCTGGAGCACCAGGGAGATGGCTCCCATGGCCACAGAAACCCAGATGACCTCGCTGAACTTCTGGATCACCGGCACAGTAAAGCGCCAGCTGTCTCCGAAGTTTCCGGTGAGCATATTTCCCATCTGGATGAAGTATCCGGGGACAATATCCTTGTCCAACCCGTACTGGGCGTTGAGCTGCTCCACCCACTCCTCGTAGGGCTTGGAGCCGGGAGCGGTGGACAGCTGACGGGCCTGCTGCTCCACATAGGAGGCGGGCAGGCAGCGCAGCAGGGCATAGATGATAAACGTCACGCAGAACAGGATCAGAACCGAGATCAGCAGACGTTTGACAACAAATTTGCGCAAAAAGATCCCTCCATTTACCAGTTTCCTTGTTATTTCCGAACTCGCGCGAAACACGCTTGCCGTACACCAAGCAGCCTCTTCCCGCCCATGGGAGCGGCTCCTTGCTGTACAGCGAAGCAGGACGGGGTTCCCCAGCCCACCCTTGCGGGAGGGCCGGGGAACCCGCGTCTATGCCTGGTCAGACCAGGCACCTAGCTCCGCGCGGACCGCGGGAGCCTGCGCCTTATTCAGCGGTGTCCGTAACCAGAGACAGGGTGTGAACCTCAGCCAAGGGGCCCCAGTAGGGGGTCAGGTCGGTGGGCAGAGTGGAGATGTCCACGACCTGGGTGTTGAACAGATAGGCCTCGGAACGCTGATAGATGGGGATCTCAACGGCCCAGTCCATGATGATCTCCATGGCCTCCTTGTAGATCTCCTTGCGGTAGGTCTGGTTGGTGGAGGCGCGGCCGTCCTCGATGAGGGCGTCCAGATCGGGATCGGAGATCTGGTAGTAGTTGGTGGTGCCGTTGGAGTGATACAGCTGGTACATGTCGGGATCGGTAGCGGCGCCCCAAGCGGCAGCCCAGAAGTCGGACTGGCCCTCCTGATACTTGGCGTACAGGTCGTTGGCGTTGGCGATGTCGTTGATGTTCAGGGTGATGCCGATCTCCTTCAGAGCCGCGGCGGCGTTGGTCATGATCATGAAGGAGGGGTGGTCGCCCTGGCCCTGGGCGCCCACGTCGATCATGTAGGTCAGGCTGGCGCCCTCGGGGGCGGCGGTGGCCACGCCGTTCTCAATGGTGTAGCCGGCGGCCTCCAGGAAGCCCAGGGCGGCCTGCTTGGCGGCCTCATAGCGGGCGGGGGCGTCCATGTCGGCGGTGTAGATGGGCTCGCCGTTCACATCCACGGAGTAGGCCACCTGATAGCCGTCGTCGGTGGTGACGGGGGCGGCCCAGGAGGTGTTGGAGATGGGGTAGTTGATGACGGAGGCGGTCTCACCGTAGTAGGAGTTGATGCCCTCGTCGCGATAGACGGAGATGATGGTGGCGATGGCCTTGCGCAGGTTCTTGGAGGCGTCGGAGTCGGGGTCGTCGCCCACCTTCACACGGTTGGGGTTGACGCCGATGTAGCCGTAGCCCAGGAAGTCGTACAGACGGGTGGTGATGACCTCGCCGTCCAGGTCCTCGCTGCCGTTGATCTCAGCCACCTGCTGGGCCACATCGGTGGAGTAGCTGGGATCGGCGATGTCCAGGGTGCCGGTCTGCAGGCCGGTGATCATATCGGCCTCGGAGGTCTCCTGGTAGATGAAGTTCTTGATGACGGGCTCGCCCCGGTAGTAGCTGGGGTTGGCCTCAAAGACCACCTGGCCGTTGGAGTAGCTCTGGAAGATATAGGGACCGGCGCCCACGGGGGTGCTGGTCACGTCCTTCACGGTGGACAGGTCGCCCTTGGTGAAGCCGAACTGGTTGTTCTCGTAGTCGTACAAGCTCTCGTCGCCGTAGTAGTGCAGGGGGGCGATGGGCAGGGACAGCTGGTAGATCATGGTGGCGTCGATCTCGGTGGTCACGATGCGCATGGAGTAGTCGCCGGTGCGCTGGACGCCGGAGATGTTGGGGGCGGAGTCACCGGTCTGCACGCCCACGGTGTAGGCGGGATCCAGGTAGCTCCACAGAGTGCCGCTGGCCAGCTCCACACTGGAGGCGGTCTCATAGTCACCGTGCCGCTCTACCATGGCGTTGAAGAAGTCCAGCAGGGTGGCGTCCTCAGGCAGCTCATAGCCCCAGTTGGGAGCCACGGCGGACACGGGGTCCTCGGCGGTGTTTGCGCCGGCGCTGACACAGTAGTCGACGATGGACTGGGCAAACGCCTCGCCGGCGGCGGGCAGGCCCTCGGTCCAGAAGGCGGTCTGCTGCTCCTCGGTCCAGTAGGTGAAGTCGGTGTTGTCCTCACCGGCGGCGATCAGCAGGGTGTACAGGGGGCTCATGCCGGACATGTACTCCTCCAGGCCCTGGATGGGCAGGGACCGCATGGTGGAGTTGCCGTCATAGGTGGGATCCAGGTACACATAGATGCCGAAGATCACATCGTCGATGGTGGCGGGCTCGCCGTCGGAGAAGACGATGTCGTCCCGCATGGTGACGTCATAGTACACGGAGCCGTCCTCGTTCTCGGTGACCACGATGTCGGCGGGGCCGTAGTAGGTGTAGTCGGTGCCGTTGTACTCGCGGGTCTCGCCCTCAATGCCGTTGAGCACGGGGTTGCCCACGCGGTCGATTGTCAGCAGGCCCAGCTGGGTCAGGCTCACGACCTCGTTATCGGCGTTGGACAGGTAGAAGAAGGGGGAGAACTTACCCTCCAGGCCCTGCTCGGTGGCCACCACCAGGGGGGTGGTCTCGTTGGGGTTCTCAGCAGGCGTCTGGGTGTCGTCTGTTTGCGTATTGTTGGCTGCGCCGCCGTTGTTGGCGGTGTTGTTGGTATTACTGCCGCAGCCGGCCAGCAGGCTCAAGCCCATGACCAGTGCGAGAAGCAATGCCAAGAGTTTTCTGCTTCTTTTCATAGTGTATCCTCCTACGTATATTCTGAACTATGTAAACGGGATTATGCCCATAGTTCACGGATCGCCGGCGCCCGGAGAGCGCCGGGAGGGGGAAACCGGCCGCCCTCCGCTTACAGCGGAGGGCCTCGCCCTGTTTCGCGCTCTGGCGCAAAACAGAAAGAACTCTGTATTCGGTTTCCCTTTCGCCGCGCCCGGGCGGGTGCGGCGAAGGCCGCGCGCCGCATCCGGCGGCACAGCCTGTGCAAAATGTCCGCTGGGGAAAAAGACGGCCTGCCTCCCGGCGGGCGTGGAGAAATGAGCGGGCGTTCTTGAGAGGGCTTCAGCGGTCCTCCTCAGAGCCAGTCCACTGCATGGCGCGGCTCAACCGACGGAACAGCAGGGCTCCGGCCAGAACCAGTCCGTGGCAGAAGAGAAAGAAAGAGGCGCCAAAGACCAGATCCCCCGCCCCGTGCAGAATGAGGTAAACCGCTTCGCCGATCAGGGTGGCGGCGGCTCCCAGGACGGTCAGCACACACCGCAGAGGAAATTGACGCACGGTGGCCTTGTAAACATAGTTTCGCAGAGGATCGCCCCCGGCGATCAGCCGCCCCAGCCCCCAGGCCAGGGAGCAGGTGGACAGCAGGCAAAGGCAGTAGGGCAGCACCACATAGACACAGCGCCCTGTGCCCGGCGCGCTGACGCAGCCGCTCGCCACGGCGGCAGCCAGCATCGCAGCGGCCAGACCGACCAGAGCGGCCAGCTGCTTCCGCCTCTCCCGAGGCGTTCCCTGAAATGTATAGGTGACACCAATATAAATATAGGAGCCGTCCGGGGCCTTCGTGAAATCGTCAAGATCAGACCAGCGCCCACGGCGCCGCTTGTTTTGTTTTTTCTGCAAATTCTGAACGTCGGGATTGTTCTTCTGCAAATCAGGCTCCCACCAGAGCATAACACGCGAACCGCCTTTCATCACAGAGTAATATATATTATAGAGTGAATATCCGCAAAAGTCAATGAAATCACAAGGATTTGCGTCCGATTTGTAAAATTTCAGCTTCATGCATCAATCTTTGGGGCATGGGTGGAGACAATCTGGTGCAATAGTGAGAAAAAACTGAGAAATCTTAAAATATTGCGAAAAAAAAGCCGGTTTGGCGGGGAAAGGCGTCAGTCTTGTTCCAGCGACGCTCTCCGGGGCTTACAGCTGGAATATGCAGTAATTTGAGAATATTTCAAACATTTTGAGAGAAAATTGGGGAACCGGCAAATAAAAATTTTTCCAGATAAAAGACAAAAAGAAAAATTATGTCTGCGGGATGAATACAGGCCTTCTCTGGAGGCCAAAAAGGACTTTTGCAGCCCTGATGATGAATACTTGCAAAACAGGAAAAACAGCCGGGACACGGTGCCTGTGGGGCCGTGTCCCGGCTTGCGGGAGGGATCGCTCCGAAAATAGGAATTACAGCGCTTTGAGCACCGCCAGCACGAACCGCCAGGTCCGCTCCACGGAGTCGATCCCCAGCCGCTCCCGGGTGGAGTGGATCTCCACGATGTCAGGGCCGAAGCTCACCGCGTCCAGGCCCGGGATCTTGTCCATCAGCAGGCCGCACTCCAGCCCGGCGTGAACGGTCTCCACCACCGGAGCCTTGCCGTAGAGCTCGGTGAAGACGGACACCATGGTGTCCCGCAGCTTGGACTCCCGCCGGTACTCCCAGGGGGGATAGGAGCTGTCCACGGCGAAGGCCGCGCCGAACTCCGTGGCGATGGACTGGAGCTTCTCCGTCAGGCCCGCCTGCTCCGCGGCCACGGAGCTGCGGACCAGAAACACCAGCTGGGCCTTTCCATCCTCCAGGCGCAGGATGCCCAGGTTCAGGGAGGTCTGGACCTGGCCGGGCAGGTCGGGGTTCATGGCCTGGACGCCGTTGGGCACGGCGGCGATGAGGTCCGTCAGCTTCCGGCTGTCGGCGGCGGAGAGGGCCTTCGCCTCCCCCTCCCGGACGGTAACGGTGAGTGTGAGGCCCGGGTCCTGGGGGCACTCGGCCTTGACCTTGGCGGCCCAGCCTTCGGCGGCGGTGCGCAGGGCCTCCGCCTCGCCGGGGGTGACCAGCACCTCAGCCTTGGCGGAGGTGGGGATGGCGTTGTCCTGGAGGCCGCCGAAGAGGGAGACCAGCCGGGGATAGCCCGCCTGGGCCAGACACTGGGCCAGCAGCTTGTTGGCGTTGGCAAATCCCATGTGGATGGCGGTGCCGGAGTGGCCGCCGGAGAGGCCCTCCAGGGACAGGGTGCACACCGCGCCCCGGGCTGTCTCCGCGGGCTGGTCCAGGGAGATGTGGCAGGCGGTGCCGCCGGCGCAGCCCACCGTCAGAACGCCCTCCACCTCCGAGTCGATGTTCAGCAGGTACTTGCTCTTCAGGTCAGAGCCGTCCAGCGCGGCGGCGCCGGGCATTCCCACCTCCTCGTCCACGGTGAACACCGCCTCCAGGGGGCCGTGGGGGATGCTGTCGTCATCCAGCACCGCCATGGCCATGGCCACCGCGATGCCGTCGTCGCCGCCCAGGGAGGTGCCCCGGGCCTTGATATAGCCGTCCTCCACGTAGAGGTCCAGGGGGTCCTTGGTGAAGTCGTGGTTCACCCCGTTGTCCTGAACACAGACCATGTCCAGATGGCCCTGGAGCATAACGGTGGGGTGGTCCTCATAGCCGGGGCTGGCCTCCTTCCAGATGACCACGTTGCCCATCTCATCCCGGCGGCAGCGCAGGCCCCGGGCCTGGGCGAACTCCATGGCCCAGGCGGTGGCGGCGGCGGTGTTGCCGGACCCGTGGGGGATCCGCGTCATCTCCTCGAAGAAATGAAACACCTTCTTCGGCTCCAGTTGTTCCAGTACGTTCTTCATGTCGAGACACCTCTCTATCATTATTTTGATCTGTTATCCGGAATACATGTAAATAGAAGCATACTCGTTTTGGCCGTCCTTTGCGGGGACCATTTTACAGGAGCATCACCCCGGCGGCCTCGCAGGTGGCCACGGTGTCCTGATCCCACAGGCTCACCTGGACCTCGCCAATGTGGCAGCAGCCGATCATCAGCATGCACAGCCGGCTCTGGCCGATGCCGCCGCCCATGGTCAGAGGCAGCTCCCCCGCCAGGAGCATTTTGTGGAAGGGCAGCTCCCGCCGCTCCTCGCAGCCGGCCAGGGTCAGCTGGCGGGCCAGGCTCTCCTCGTCCACCCGGATGCCCATGGAGGAGATCTCGAAGGCCCGTCCCAGTACGTCGTTCCACATGAGGATGTCCCCGTTGAGCTGCCAGTCGTCGTAGTCCGGGGCCCGGCCGTCGTGGGGCTTGCCGGAGCGGAGCTTTCCGCCGATCTGCATGAGGAACACGGTCTTGTGCGCCTTCAGAAACTCCGTCTCCCGCTGGCTGGGGGCCAGATCGGGATACATGTCCTCCAGCTCCTGGGTGGTGATGAAGGTGACCTCCCGCTCCAGCTTTACCTGGAGTTGGGGGAAGGCCCGGCGAAGGGCGTCGCAGGTGTCGCACACCGCCCCCACGATGGACCGGACGGTGTATTTCAGGAAATCCTCGTTCCGCTCCTGCCGTGTGATGACCTTCTCCCAGTCCCACTGGTCCACATAGACGGAGTGGATGTTGTCCAGATTCTCGTCCCGGCGGATGGCGTTCATGTCGGTATACAGGCCGTTTCCGGGGTAGAAGCCGTAGCGCTTGAGGGCCAGGCGCTTCCACTTGGCCAGGGAGTGGACCACCTCGCCGGTGGCCCCGGCCACGGCGGGAATATCGAAGCTGACGGGACGCTCCACCCCGTTGAGGTTGTCGTTGAGACCGGAGTTCCGGTCCACGAACAGGGGGGCGGAGACCCGGCGGAGGTTCAGGGCGAACTTCAGGTTCTCCTGGAAGGAGCTCTTGACAAACTCGATGGCCCGCTGCATGTCGTAGCCGGTCAGCGGGGCCCGGTAGCCCGCGGGGATGTAGCAGTTGCTCATAGAAGGGACCTCCTTAGATTGGTAGGTTGTGTCTCACATTTCGTATCATACACCATCCGCCGGAAAATTGCACGAGAAACTTCAGGCGCCGCGGGCGCGCTACAGCTCCAGAATGTACCGCTCCCAGGCGTTGATGATGGTGGTGCCCCCCCGCTTGACCGCCCGGGGGATGTTGTGGCCGTAGTTCATGTGGACATGGCCGTGGACCAGGTAGGCGGGCTTGTGCCGGTCCAGGAAGGGGAGAAAAGCCTCAAAGCCCCGGTGGGCGTAGTCCTCCCGGTCGCCATAGCCCCGGGGCGGGGCATGGGTCAGCAGGATGTCCACACCGCCGGCCCGGCGGATGGCCAGCTCCTGCTTCCAAAGGCGCCAGCGCATCTGCCGCTCGGTGTACTGGTGGGGGCCTCCGCTGTAGAGGGCGCTGCCGCCCAGTCCCAGAATTCGGAGGCCGTTGACGATGACCAGCTTGTCCTCAATGCAGTCGCACCCCTCAGGGGGGTACTTGCTGTAGAGGGCGTCGTGGTTGCCGTGGACGTACAGGAGGGGGGCGCGGCCCATGGTCACGAGAAAGGAGAGGTAGTTTGATTTCAGGTCCCCGCAGGACAGGATCAGGTCGATGCCGTCCAGGCGCCCCGGCTGGTAGTAGTCCCACAGATAGGGACTCTCCTTGTCGGAGAGGAGGAGCAGCTTCACTTGGCGGATCCCTCCTTCTCCGGGGGGATCTGGTCCCGGTACACGCCCTGGAGGCGCACGATAGACCGGGACATGGGCAGCAGCTGGTCAAAGTCGGGGATGCCGCCCTCCACACAGTCGCACAGCCAGTCCATGTGGAGAACCTCCTCGGGGCTGAACCACTGGTTGCCGTCGTTGCGCACCGTCCCGTCCTGGGAGCGGATCTGCCGGTGGAAGGGGTAGATGGTGTTGTCAATGATGCCGTGGCAGAGGATATTGGCCAGGTGGCGCACGCCGTCGGGCAAGTTGTCCGTCAGGTGCAGTCCCACCACGCCGCTGCTCATTCCCCACCAGTAGTTGACGGCCTTGCCGCTGTCCTTGTAGTTCAGGGCGTCCCAGTCGCCGTGGAGGATGGTGGAGACAAGCCGGACGTAGAAGTTGCCCCAGTCCCAGTAGGGGGAGGCCAGGGGGATCAGGTCCCCCGCGGGACCCACCTGGCTCAGGCCCCAGTTCCCCTGGGGCTGGTCCGGGGTGGGGATATCCCGGTTGGAAATGATATCCACCCCCTGCCGGAGCAGATCCCCGATGGGGTCCTCGCTGACGCAGGACCAGGAGAGGAGGATCTTCGCCCTGGGATTGGTCAGCCGGGCCCCCAGGGCAAAGGCGTTGATGCTGGCGGGGACGCCGAAGATGGGGTTGCTGGCGATGTAGCCGATCCGGTCCCCCCGGGCCATGGCCCCGGCGATGGCCCCGGTGATGAACTTGCCCTCGTAGATCCGGCTGTAGTAGGTCCGGACCCCTGGATAGGGCATGGCCACGGAGCAGTTGAGGATATGGACCTCCGGGTGGCGGACGGCCAGCTTGCGGCAGGAGGAGATCAGAGGGGCGGTGGTAGCGAAAAGGACCTGAGCTCCGTCAGCCACCGCCTGCTCCATGGCGGCGTCCACGTCATCCCCGGGCTTCAGATTGTAGGACCGCACCGTGACCTCCCGGCTCAGAGCCTGCTCCATGGCTTGGCGGCCCAGGTCATGGGCGGTGATCCAGTTGCTGTGGACCGGGTCGGGGCGGTTGATGAAGGCCACATCCAGGTGGTTGGGCAGAAGGACGGAGCCGAACAGGCGGCTGATCAGGCTTTTGGGGTGGGAAACTTCCGGAGCGGTGCTGACGGCGATGGGCTCCGCCTGGGCCGCCGCCTTCACGTCGGACCACATGGCCGCCAGGTTTTTGCCGATGTCCGTCAGCGGCAGCTTCCGAACAGATTCGATGGGATAGACCTGAAGCCACACCAGCAGGGCGTCGGCGGGGGTCAGGTGCAGGTCCCGGCCTCCCAGCTTGATAAAGGCCTCCTTGAAGTAGTAAAAGCCGGCCAGGAAGCGCCGCCGCTCCTCCTCCGTCCACACGTGGTCGGGGTCAAAGCCCAGGGCGGCCTGGAGCTTGACAAAGCCCCCGAGGCGGCTGAAATAGACCTGGTAGATCCCGCTGAGCCGGTAAAAGCTCAGAAACTCATAGTAAATCCGCACCGCCGTGTCCTCGGAGTAGGCGGGGATCACCCGCGTCACATAGCCGGGGATGGAGGGGGCGTCGAAGCTCTTGAAGACGCTGACCCGCTTGTTGCCCTCCTGGACGTAAAAGCGGCCCATGTACTCATAGCACCGGATGGGGTCCCGAATGCCCTCCTCGCTGAGGTGAGCGGCGCACAGGTTTACCCACTTGGAGGCAAACTCCGTGTCCGGGGCCAGCAGAGGCATGAAGTCCGCGGCGAAGGCGGTGCGCCGCCCCACGGTTTTGGTTCCCACGATCTGATCAGCGGGAATGTCGATGACTCCCAGGTCTACCTGCCCGGCCACCATGGAGTCGCTTAAAATCTCATCCAGGATCTGCAGGTAGGGGTAGCGGCCCTTGAGGACGCACTCACGGTATGTCTTCTGCCCGGCCTTCAAGGCCTGGGCATACTTGTTGCTGGCTTCCAGCTGGCTCACAGCGACGCCTCCTTTACGCAAGTCGTAGGCTCATACAAACTTATCTTAACAAGGCGGCGGTGAGAAGTCAAGGCGGAGGGGTTGTTCTCCCATGCCAAGTTTGGCGGCCCAGACCGGTGGGAGAACTGTGAGATAGATGAAAGTTTCATAGGCAGATGGATTTCAGGACAAGGAAAAGGGGCGGGGTGCCTCGCACCCCGCCCCTTTCGCGGCGCATCAGATAGCCGCCACGTTGACGGCCCGCAGCTTACCGGTGTTCTTCGGGTCCTGCTCCACCTCGTAGCTGACCTTCTGCCCCTCGTTCAGGGAGCGATAGCCAGTACCCTGGATGGCGGAGAAGTGGACGAACACGTCGTCGCCGCCCTCGTCGTTGGAGATAAAGCCGTAGCCCTTCTCCGCGTTGAACCATTTGACAGTGCCAGTCATGATGTTTTTCCTCCTATTCCATCAAAAAAATGATTTGCCAGTTTCATATGGATTGCCCGCGCGTCGCATAAAGAAAAGCCGCGGAATGCAAGTCAAAGATGGGAATTGACTCACATTCAGCAGCGAACAATTCGTACATTTTCTGACAAACTCAACTATAACACCTGAGGTCCCGCATGTCAAGAAATATTTGGGCTGGCCGCCTTCCTTTTTTTGGAAGCGGCCAGCCCAAAGTGGCGAAAAATGTAAGGTCTCGAGCGAAATGTGTAAAGCCGGTCCCGCCGCGGCGGCGGAGCCCCTCACTCCGCCGCCGGGTGCCGGCAGATCTGGAGCCGCCGGGCGGCCTCCAGCAGGGGCCGGCGGGCCTCCTCGGCGGCCTGGCGCCGGGCCTCCGAGACGGCCAGCTCCCGCTGCCGCCGGTAGGCCTCCACGCTCATGAGCACCAGGTCATCGCCCGCCAGGTGGGTGACCTGGATGGGCTCGCCGGTCTCCCGGCAGAAGGCGGCCACCTCGTCGGCCCGATGGCTGAGCTCCGTCAGAGCCTGGACAGTGGACATGCTCCTCCCCTCCTTTCCCGGGACAGGCCCGTTTTTCCCACTGTACCACACAGACGGCGGGAAAAGCCTCGAAAAGGGGGGTGAGGAATCCATCCTTTTATAGCAAAAAAAGGATAAAAAGAACACTTTTACGCGAGACGAAGTTTCGCGTGTGGAGCGCCCTGAAAGCGGGTCAGTTGGGGACGCTCAGCTGGAAGCGGACCCCGCCGGGGATGTTCTCCGCCCGGCAGCGGCCGCCGTGGAGCTCCACGATCTGCCGGGTGATGGCAAGCCCCAGGCCGGTGCCCCGGCCGGAGCGGTCCTCCTCCCGGCGGTAGAACCGCTCCCAGATCTTCTCCAGCTCATCCCGGGTAAAGGGCGGGCTGTCGTTCTCCACGGCGAAGCAGGTCCAGTTCCCCTCCCGCCAGACCCGGGCCCGAACTGTGCTCCCCGCCGGGGCGTAGCGCACGGCGTTGGCCGCCAGGTTGCCCATGGCCTGGCGCAGCCGGCCCTCGTCGGCGGACACCGGACAGGGATCGCCGCACGAAAGCTCCACCGTCAGCTCCCGGTCCGCCGCTGCGGCCTCCAGCCGCCGGAACACGGCCCGGGCCATCTCCGACAGATCGAAGTCATCCCGGGAAAGCTTGACTTTTCCGGCCTCCAGGCGGCTCAGGTCCAGCATCTCCAGCACCATGGCGTCCAGCTCCTCCGCCTCCGACAGGATGGTGTCCAGGTACTGCTGCCGCTTCTCCGGGGCGATGTCCTCCCGCAGCCCCTCGCAGCAGCAGTGGATCACCGCCAGGGGGGTCTTCAGCTCGTGGGCCATGTGTGAGGTCATCTGCCGCCGCTCCGTCTCCGCCTCCTTGGCGTAGGCCAGGGCCGTGTTCAGCCGGGTGATCTCGTTGTCTTTCATCCGCCGCCGATCCTGCTCCGCGGCATAGCCGTCGCCCAGGCGCTGAGCTTCCGCCCACGGGGCCGGCGCGCTTTCCGGGCGGTAGATATTTTTCCAGTTGTCCTCCATCGCTTCCACCACGGCGGTCACCGGCGTGACCAGATGCCGTCGGATGCGGCTGCGGACGGTCACCAGCAGGACCAGGGCCAGAAGCCCCGTGGCAATGTAGATATTTCGCAGGGCGCTGACAGCGCAGGCGAGAGGATTGCTGCGGATGGCGGTGATCATTGTGAATTCCGTCTCCGGCTCCCCACCGGCACTGTAGTCATAGCCCTCGTAGTCCGCGTAGTCCCACCCGGCGAACACCAGCAGCTCATCGAGCTGGAAGATCCCCGCCTCCCTCAGCTCGCTGCTGTAGAGGGACATCCCCGCCCAGGAGGGGAAGTCCAGATCCTCTGTTAGCGCGGACAGGCTCGCATATTCCTTGCCGTCATATTTCAGAGGAGTCCCTTGGTAATCCCACATGTCTGGACGGTCCAGGTAGACGGTGACCAGTTCCTCCCCTTGGTGAGTCCCGCTGTTATCGAATAGCAGCTGCCAGTCCAAAAGGCCTGTTCGATCTACGTCAGAGATAATGTAGGCGTAGCTGTTGGGGCCGGTGGAGAACTGGTCCGTGCTTTCCACCACCTGCCGGATCTGCTCGTCGGTAACATAGTAGACTGCAGCCGGGATCAGCTCCGTACCGTCGAAGGTCCCGGAAACCCGCAGGGCAGACATATTCCAGTAGAGACGTCCCCCGGTGTAGAACTGCCGCAGCGGGCCCCAAGGGTCCTCCTCCGGGTCCGCCGCGCCTTTCCCGTCACTGATATCCATCCAGCCGTAGTGGAGGCCGGAGGCAGTGTCCCGCCCCGCGTCCCACTCCTCCTGGGTGAAATAGCTGAAGTAGAGAATGTCCTCCCCACTGCTGTGGAGGAGATTCCCCTCCCCGTCGTAGAACAGCACGGCGGTCTCCATAGGGTAGTCAACGTCACGAATGAGCTTGCTTCGTTCTTCATTGCCATAGTAGCTATCGCTTCTGCACTGGGCGTCGGTGTTGTGGGCGATGGCCTCCAGCAGCTGGTTCTCCCAGAAGTCCGGCCGCTCATGGTGGTAGCCGTAACGGCTGAAGCTCTGGTCGTAGAACTCGTCCAGCAGACCGGTCCGGCTGACGTAGTCCGGGAAGTCGTAGCTTGCTTCATACAGCTTGTCATAAATCTCCTGGGCGGTCACCACTGTGGCGCAGGCCATGGACGCCAGCCAGCACCCCAGCACCGCCAGGGCCGTCCAGGCCGTGGCAGCCGTCAGGGACCGGGGGCGCGGCTTCTCCTTGCCGCGAAACCAGCCGACGGCGAAGATGACCAGGCCCAGGGCCATTTTTATGATCCCCTGGAAGAGCGTGTTCCCCACCAGCAGCTGTACGCTGCTCAAGTCCTGGTAGTTTGCCGTCAGGTCCACGCCGATGAAGAAGTGGTGGTAGAAATCCGCCGCCGCCCAGAGCAGAAGCAGAGCGGCCGCCACAAGGTATCCTTTCACCCGTTTCCGCTCCATCCTCACCCCTCCAGCTTATACCCCGCCTTGATGACGGTCTTGATGCAGGCCCCATAGGGCCCCAGCTTCTCCCGCAGGCGGCGGATGTGGGTGTCCACCGCCCGGGACTCCCCCTCGTAGTCGTAGCCCCAGCACTTCACCAGCAGCTGCTCCCGGCTCATGACCATGTTCCGGTTCCGCATGAGGCAGGTGAGAAGGGAGTACTCCTTGGGGGTGAGGGAGAGCTCCCGCCCTCCGGCCCGCACCCGGCGGGAGGAGAGGGATACCTCCAGGTCCCCGCACCGCAGTGTGTCCCCGGTGAGAACGCCGCCCCGGTCCCGGCGGATCAGGGCCGTCACCTTGGCGTACAGCAGGGACAGGGAGAAGGGCTTGGTGATGTAGTCGTCGGCCCCCAGCTCGTAGCCCCACAGTTTGTCCTCCTCGTCGGACAGGGCGGTGAGGAACAGGATGGGCACGGCGCTCCGCCGCCGCAGGGCCCGGCACACGGCGAAGCCGTCCAGCCCCGGCATCATCACGTCCAGCACCACCGCGTCGAAATTCCCGTCCTCCTCCGCCAGGGACAGGGCCTCCAGGCCGTCCCCGGCGGGGACGGGCACGTCGCCCCGGCTGAGGAGGTAGTCGCACACCACCTCCCGCAGCTTCGGCTCGTCCTCCGCCACCATGATCCGGTAGTCCATACCGTTCCCCCCTCTCTGCAATTAAAATACCGCCCGGCTGTGTACTCTCTGTGTCGGTTTTCAGCTATTTTTGAAAAGTATCACACCAGTGGCGCATAGACATGCCCCTCCCCTCCGCAAAGCTCCCGCTTTGCGGATAAGGTTTTTGCCCAGCTAAGTGCCCTGCGGGTATTTTTTCTAAAAAAGCTGGCGGGGGCCGGGGCGGCGCCCCGGGGCTGTCAGTGTTCCAGCAGGCGCCGGCAGGCCCGGGCCAGCTCCTCCAGGGTGCTGCAGGGCACCATCTGGCACAGGGCGGACATGGTCTCGATGCTGCGGACGTAGGGCCACTTCCGCTCCGGGATGGGGTTGAGCCACAGCACCTTCCCCGCCAGCCGCTTCGCCTCCAGCAGCTCCCGGGCCGCCCGGGGCAGGTCGATGGTCTTGGTGTCGGAGAGGATGAGGAGGGTGGTCCCCGGCCCCAGGGCCGAGGGCTTCATCTGCCGCAGCGCCTCCAGGGCGGACCCTAAGTCCGTGCCCCGGCCGTAGAGGCCGGAGGAGCGGACGTAGGCGCGGAAGGCGTCCATCTCCTGGAGGGCGAAGGGATCCACCTCACGCAGCTCCTCGGAGAAGAGGAAGGTCCGGGAGGCGTCGGACACCTCCGCCATGGACTTGAGGAAGCGCAGGGTGAACTCGGTGAACTGGAGCATGGACCCGGACACGTCGCACAGCACCACCAGCCGCCGGCGGCGGTGGCGCTTGCGGCGGAAGGACAGCCGGTAGAAGCTGCCCCCGGTCTCCAGCCCGCGGCGGATGGTCTTTTTGAAATCAAGCTGGCCGCTGTGGCCCCCCCGGCGGCGGCGTTTGCTCAGCTCGGCGCTGAGCTGCTGGGCCACCCGGGCGATGAGGGCCGTGGCCCGGGGGATGTCCGCGTCCTTGAACTGGGAGATGTCCCGGTACAGCAGGGCCAGGTCCGGGTCCAGGGCCTCGCTGCCCACGGCGGCGTCCTCCATCATCATCTGCTGCTCCAGCAGGAAGCGCATGAAGACGGAGCGGATGAAATTGCTGTAGAGCTGGGGGCTCCGCTCCAGGTTGCCCTTGGACTTCTCCAGGAGCTGCCGCAGGTACTCCCGCTTCTCCTCCGGCATGGTGGCGTAGACCTCCTGGAGGTCCTCCCGCAGGTCCATGGACTTGCCGCCCACCTGCAGCTCCTGCTCCGCCTCCGCCCGCCGCCGGGCCAGCTCCTCCGCCTCGGCCTGCCGCCGGGCGAAGATGGCCTCCTTCCGCTCCTGGCTGACGAAGAAGCCGTCGAAGGCGCTGTCGAAGGCGGCCTGCTCCTGGCGGCTCTTGGCGTACACGGCCCGGAGGGCGTCCCGGACCGTGGAGCGGTCCGTCAGGTCCAGGACCTCCAGCACCGCGCAGGCGTCCGCCGTCTCCTGGGGACCCACCGTCAGCCCCTCCTGCCGCAGCAGGGCGGAGAACTCCGTCAGCTTCTCCACATAGACGGTGTCGCTCCAGCCCATCACAGCGTCCTCGGCACCTTCAGGGTGGGGCGGCCCTGGGCGTTGGCGATCTTGTCCGCGTCGTCAGGGGCCTCCGGCGCCGCCTCGCTGTGGCAGTGGCCGCAGTGGCCGCCCTCACCGCAGTGGCCGCCGCCGGAGAGGGCCTCCAGGTCCTCGCTGTTTTTCAGAACGAAGCCCTTTGTCTGGTCCATGGCCTCCCCCGTCAGGTCGCTGATCCCCAGGGCCTCCAGAGCCGCCACCCAGTCCAGGGTCTCGGCAATGGAGGGCTTTTTCAGAATTGCCTGGTTCTCCCGCAGATCGTGGATGGCCTGTGCCACCTGGAGGGCCAGACGCTCGTTGACATTGGGCAGCTTGGCCCGGATGATGGCCACCTCCTTCTCCAGGCTGGGGTACTGGATGTAGAGGTAGGCGCAGCGGCGGCGGAGTGCCTCGCTGAGGGGCCGGGTGCGGTTGGAGGTCAGCACCACGAAGGGGATGGTCTTGGCCCGGATGGTGCCCACCTCCGGGATGGTCACCTGCATCTCCGAGAGGAGCTCCAGCAGGAAGGCCTCGAACTCCTCGTCGGCCTTGTCGATCTCGTCGATGAGCAGCACCACCGGCTTCTCCGACCGGATGGACCGGAGCAGGGGCCGCTCCAGCAGGTAGTCGTCGCTGAAAAGGGAGGCGGTGAGCGCCTCCGGGGACTTTAAATCCCGGCTCACCTGGATGGCCAGCAGCTGCTTCTGGTAGTTCCACTCATATAAAGCCTTGCCCTCGTCCAGGCCCTCGTAGCACTGCAGCCGCACCAGCTCCCGGTCCAGGGCGGCGGCCATGACCTTGGCGATCTCCGTCTTGCCCACGCCGGCGGCCCCTTCGATAAGCAGGGGGCGGCCCAGCTGCAGGGCCACCAGCAGGGTGGTGATGAGACTGTCGTCGTAGATATAGTGCTCCGCGTCCAGCTTCGCGCGCAGGGTAGATGCGTCCATAGGGGATGATCCTCCTTTATTGTTAAGCATTTAACGGGAGCATACCATATTTCACGGGAAAAAGCAATGTGGACAGACTGGAAAAAGAGCCGTAGGCGTGGTATGATCCTCTTGTAAAATAAAGCAGCGCCGCCCCGGCGGACGCCGGGGCGGAGACAGGAGATGCGCGATGAAAAAGGTCAAGATCACGGTGCTGAAGACTACCCTGGACCGGGAGCTGGCGGCGGAGTACGGGGCGGAGGGCCTCACCGCCTGCCCCATGATGCGGGAGGGACAGGTGTTCTACGCCGACTACGCCAAGCCGGAGGGGCTGTGTGACGAGGCCTGGAAGGCCATTTACCAGTATGTCTTCGCCCTGGCCCACGGGGCGGGGGAGGACGTGTTCTACTACGGGGACTGGATCCGCACCCCCGGTGTGGCCATCTGCTCCTGCAACGACGGCCTGCGGCCGGTGATCTTCAAGCTGGAGGCCACCGACGAGGTCTCGAAGATCGACTATACCCCGGTGAGGTGAGGAAAATGAGAGAAGAGGAACTGATCCGCCTGGCGGAGGAGATGGGCTTTTCCGCCGCCGCGGTGGTGGACACGGGGGACATCGTGTTCCAGCCCTCCTTCCGCCCCCTGTGCGCGGAGAACGTCTGCGGCAAGTACGGCGTGAACTACGCCTGCCCGCCGGACTGCGGCACGGTGGAGGAGATGGCGGACCGGGTGCGGCGGTACCGCCGGGGGCTGGTGCTCCAGACCATGTGGGACATCGAGGACCCCATGGATGAGGCCGCCACCAAGCCCGCCAAGCGCCGGCACAACCGCATGACCCGGGAGTTCATCAAGCGCGCTGGCGTGCCGGGACTGATGGTGGGGGCCGGGGGCTGCGACCTGTGCCCGGAGTGCGCCATCGTCCGGGGGGAGCCCTGCCGCTTTCCCGGGGAGATGTTCTCCTGCATGTCCGCCTACTGCATCTTCGTGAAGAAGCTCTGCGAGACCTGCGGCATGGACTACGACTGCGGCCCTGGGGTGGTGGCCTTCTTCAGTATGCTCTGCTTTGACCCGGAGGAGGAGGCGTGACGGCTGGGCGGCAGACGGTTCGGACCCTGGACTGCGGCGGCCGGACCGTGACCTACACCCTGACCCGGAAGCGGGTGAAGAACCTGAACCTCCGGGTCCGCCCCGACGGCTCCGTGGCGGTGTCCGCCGCCCAGCGGGTGCCGGCGGGGTATGTGGACGACTTTGTCCGGGCCAAAAGCCCCCTGATCTTCCGGGCCCTGGACCGGATGACGGCGGAAAAACCGCCTCCCCGGCGGTATCTCACCGGGGAGGCGGTGTGGTATCTGGGCCGTCCTCTCCGCCTGGAGGTGGAGCGGGGGCGTAAGGCCCAGGGGACAGTGGAGGGGGATATCCTCCGTCTGGCGGTCCCGGACCCGGAGGACCCGGGAAGCCGGGAGCGGGCCTTTGGCCGGGCCTGGGACGCGCTCTGCCGCCGGGCGTTCGAGGAGATCCTGGAGGAGCTGTATCCCCTGGTGGCGCCTTTTGGGGTGGCGCGGCCCGCCCTGCGGGTCCGGGCCATGCGGAGCCGGTGGGGCTCCTGCCACTACATAAAGGGGGTGGTGGTCCTCAGCAGCCACCTGCTGGCCAAGCCCTGGGCGGCGGTGGAGTATGTGGTCCTCCACGAGCTGTGCCACTTCGTCCACCCCGACCACTCCCAGGCCTTCTACGGCCTGCTGGCCTCTCTCATGCCGGACTGGCGGCAGCGGAAGGCGCTTCTTCGGTAGGAGCCAAAACAGGATATATGGATCAACAGCGGCTGAGCGGCCTAGGCCGCTCAGCCGCTGGATGATTTTATTGTCCCGGGGGTTGTCAGGAGGTCAGCTGACTGACCAGAGGAGACAGGCGGAATCCGTCGGTGTCATAGCAGTAGACTGTCCCCGCCGGATCTACATAGCGGAGCAGTACACCCTCCTTCACATTGGTCTGATACCCCTCCAGCTCTACGCCCCACAGCTCCAGAGAGGAGCCGTCGCCATAGGTCAGCACCGCGTCGGGCATCCACGCCGGCGGCTCCACCAGCCGGCCCGGGCCGTCCTCCGCCACGGCCTGGTAGAGCGTATAGACCGGCTCTCCCTCCACGCGGACGGTCCGACCGTCTGCCTCCATCTGGAGGCTGCCGTTTTGATAGGCGTAGACAGTGCTGCCGGACAGGTCGGAGAGAAACTGCCGGAACCGAAGCTGATACCAGCAGGAATAGACCGCCATCGCCGCCACCACGGCGAAGATCACCGCGCACAGCAACGCACCCCCCGCCAGGAGACTCTCCCTGGGCCGGGAGCGATGGCAGGCTCTGACGCGCTCATACATGGTAGACGCCTCCTTTCCATTGACTGCCGCCGCGATCCTTTGACCGTGCGGCCTACTGACCATTCTTTGATTTTATTATACTGTTTTACCAGATGTGTGTCAATAAAATATCAAAGAATTTCTGTTTTGTACAAAACAGAGGGTCTCCCATGCTGGGAGACCCTCCAGAGGCTTTTATCGGCGGTGGCCTGACCTTGGGAAGCGCCGCGACGCTCCCTCCCGCGGCTTCGGCGGCAGGCTACTCCTCGATCTGCCGGATCACGTCGATGACGGTGTTGTCCCGGTACATGACCACGCCCACGATCCGGTCTAAGTACCGGATGGGGTCCGGCCGGCCCACCAGGGCCAGGGCCTTGTCCCGGAGCTGCTCGATGGTGTAGACCCGCAGACCGGCCTTCCGCAGCTTCTCCGCCACCTCGGGCCGCCGGGGGTTCACCGCCACGCCCTGGTCCGTGACCACCACGTCCACCACCGCGCCGGGGGTGACGATGGTGTTCACATGGTCGATGATGGTGGGGATGCGGCCCCGGGTCAGGGGGGCTACCACCACGGAGAGGCTGGCCCCCGCCGCAGTGTCCGGGTGGCCGCCGATGGCGCCCCGGATGACGCCGTCGGAGCCGGTGAGGACGTTGACGTTGAAGTCCGTGTCGATCTCCAGGGCGGAGAGGATCACGAAGTCCAGCTGGTCCACCGCCGCGGCGGACAGGAAGCTGGCGTAGTAGGTGGCGCCGATCTGGTGGTGGAAGCGGTTCTTCTTCAGGGAGAGGGCGGCGTCCAGGTCGAAGCTCTGGACGTCCAGGACCCGGTCGATGAGCCCCTCCTCGTGCATGGCGGCGATCTGCCCGGTGATGCCCCCCAGGGCGAAGCGGCAGCGGATGTTCTTGTCCAGCATCATCTGCCGCAGGAACCGGGCGGCGGCCAGGGAGGCCCCGCCGGAGCCCATCTGCATGGAGAAGCCGTCGTACAGATACCCGGCGGCGTCGATGACCTGGGCGGCGGTCTGGGCGATGAGCAGCTCCTTGGGGTTCTTGGTGTACCGGGTGGCCCCGGACATGATGCCCTTGGGGTCGCCGATGTCGTCGGTGACCACGATGTAGTCCACGTCGTACTCCGGGATGGCCCAGGGGGCGTTGGGGTAGCGGACCAGGTTGTTGGTGAGGATCACCACCTTGTCCGCGTACTTGGCGTCGGTGCGGGCGTAGCCCATGGAGCCGCAGGCGATGGCCCCGTCGTCGTCCCGGCTGTAGCCGTTGGCGTTGCCGTAGGGGTCGCAGCTGGGGGCCCCCAGGAAGGCCACGTCGATGTGCAGCTCCCCGCTGCGGATGGCGGCGGCCCGGCCGCCGTGGCTGCGGAACACCACCGGGCAGTCCATGAGTCCGCGGCTCACCTGCTCCGCCAGCTCCCCCCGGAGGCCGGAGGTCTCGATGTGGGTGATGACCCCCTGCCTGATGTACTCGATGAGGGGGGCGTGGACGGCGGCCAGAGAGCTGGCGGCCAGGGTCAGGTCCTTGAATCCCATCTCCGCCAGCTTGCCCACCACCTGGTTGACGATGTGGTCGCCGCCCCGGAAGTGGTGGTGGAAGGAGATGGTCATGCCGTCCTTCAGGCCCGTGGCCCGGATGGCGTCCTCCAGGGAGGGCAGGACCTTGTTCTGCCGGGAGGACCGCTCCTGGAAGGTGGCGGTGTGCTTCGCGGGCGCGCCGGCGTAAACGCCCCGGTGGGAGATCTCCCCGATGTGGGGGATGGCGGCGAGCAGCTTTTCATCCATCTCTCATTCCTCCTCGATGCGGCTGTCCGTCTCCGCCAGGGCGATGAGCCGCTGGGCACGGACCACCACGGGTTTGTCGATCATCTTGCCGTTGAGGCTCACCACGCCGCTGCCCCGGCGGACGGCGTCCTCGTAGGCCTCCATGACGGCATAGGCCTTCTTCAGGTCCTTCTCGCTGGGCATGAGGGCCCGGTGGAGGGGCTGGATCTGCCGGGGGTTGATGACGCTCTTGCCGTCGAAGCCCAGCTTGCGGATGAGCTCCACCTCCGCCAGGAAGCCCTCCTCGTTGTTCACGTCGGAGTAGACCGTGTCCAGGGCGGCGATGCCGGCGGCTCGGGCGGCGTTGAGGATCATGCTCCGGGCGAAGAGCAGCTCGATGCCGTCAGCCCGGGTGGTCTTCAGGTCGGTGACGTAGTCCTCCGCCCCCAGGGCGATGCCGATGAGCCGGTCGGAGGCCCGGGCGATCTGGGGGGCGCTGAGGACGCCGTTGGCGCTCTCGATGGCGGCCATCATCCCCGTGGCTCCCACGGGGATGCCGTGAGCGGCCTCGATGCGGGCGATCTCTTTTTCACAGTCGATGACGTCCTGGGCGCTGTCGGTCTTGGGCAGGCGCACCACGTGGACCCCGGCGGGGATGATGGCCTCCAGGTCCTCGATCCCCAGGCCGCTGCCCAGGTCGTTGATCCGCACCACAATCTCCTTCTTCCCGAAGTCCAGGGTCCGCAGGGCGTTGTGGACCAGGAAGCGGGCGGTGTCCTTCTCCGTGTAGGCCACCGAGTCCTCCAGGTCGAACATGATGCTGTCGGCCCCGTAGATCCGGGCGTCGGAGATCATGCCCGGGTTGTTGCCGGGGACGAACATCATGGACCGGCGCAGCCGGTCTTTTATGTACCGCTTCTCCATCACTTCGCCCCCTTCCAGGTGTAGTCCGTGCTCTCCGCCGAGCGGAAGGCGGCGGCGCTGACCCGGGCCCGGACGGTGCAGTCCAGGGCGCCCTTGTCCACGGCGTGGACGGCGGCGTGGTCCACCCCCAGCTCCGCCAGGGTCTTGCGGATCATCTCCTCGATCTGCCGGCCGAACTGCTGCATGACGCTGCTGCTGAGCTCCAGCGTGACGCCACCGCTGTCCCTGGGCTCGATGGTCACCATGATGTCTCCGGACTCCATGGTCCCTGCCACGGCGGTCTTGATAAGCTGCATAAGAATACCTCCTGAATATGGAGAAAATTTAGTCAATATGCCCCATTACTGGGTGAAAAAGAGGGACGGGGGCGTTCTCCCGCCGTCCCTGGGATGGTCCTTTAGTTCAGTTTGGCGGCCAGGCGCTGGGCCACGGCGTCCAGGAACTCCTCGGAGTTCACGGCCTTCGCCTGGAAGCCCGGCTCCACCAGGCCCACCAGATCCTTGGTCATGATGCCGTCGTTCAGCGTATCGAAGCAGGCCTCCTCCAGCTTGCCGCCGAAGGCCGCCAGATCCTCCAGGCCGTCCAGCTCGCCCCGCTTGCGGAGGGCGCCGGACCAGGCGAAGATGGTGGCCATGGGGTTGGTGGAGGTCTTCTCGCCCTTCAGGTGCTTGTAGTAGTGCTTGGTGACGGTGCCGTGGGCGGCCTCGTACTCGGTGGTGCCGTCGGGGGACACCAGCACGCTGGTCATCATGGCCAGGGAGCCGAAGGCGGTGGAGACCATGTCGCTCATTACGTCGCCGTCGTAGTTCTTGCAGGCCCAGATGTAGCCGCCCTCGCTGCGGATGACCCGGGCCACCGCGTCGTCAATGAGGGTGTAGAAGTAGGTCAGGCCCAGCTCCTCGAACTTGGCCTTGTACCCCTCGAACTCCTCCTCGAAGATCTTCTTGAACTCCCCGTCGTAGACCTTGGCGATGGTGTCCTTGGTGGAGAACCACAGGTCCTGCTTGGTGTCCACAGCGTACTGGAAGCAGGCCCGGGCGAAGGAGCGGATGGACTTGTCCTTGTTGTGGGCTCCCTGCCACACGGCAGGGCCGTCCACCTTCTGGACCAGGACCGTCTTCTCCTCGCCGCTCTCGCCCTTGAAGGTCATGGTGCACTCGCCGGGCTCCTCGGTGCGGAAGTCCACGCTCTTGTATACATCGCCGTAGGCGTGACGGGCGATGGTGATGGGCTTCTTCCAGTTCTTCACCACGGGCTTGATGGCGTCGATGCAGATGGGGGCCCGGAACACGGTGCCGTCCAGGATGGAGCGGATGGTGCCGTTGGGGCTTTTCCACATCTCCGTCAGCTGGGGGTACTCCTCCATGCGCTGCTTGTTGGGGGTGATGGTGGCGCACTTGACGGCCACGCCGTACTTCTTGGTGGCGTTGGCGGCGTCCACCGTCACCTGGTCCTTCGTCTCGTTGCGGTGGAGCAGGCCCAGGTCGTAGTACTCCGTCTTCAGGTCCACATAGGGCAGGATCAGCTTGTCCTTGATCATCTGCCACAGGATGCGGGTCATCTCGTCGCCGTCCATCTCCACCAGGGGGGTGGTCATTTTGATCTTCTCCATCGGTGATCTCCTTTTCTTT
>HHCFR05603__coassemble_435_pt1 | contig 46510 bp, 40 predicted proteins | sample HHCFR05603__metabat2_low_PE_030 | metagenome-assembled genome bin HHCFR05603 | reverse complement strand
TGCGCGGCGGGAATGAATCCCGCCTTGCGCCAAGGTTTTCGCCTTTGGCGAAAACACTTGTACGCCGGACTCCCGGCGAGAACCCTAACGAAACATGTCCCCCTTTCACAGGGCGGCAGCCGAAGCATCGTTGACCACCAAGCCGCAGATTAGATGACAAAAACCTAATTCGGTGCGGAGATGTTCCAAATTTGATAAAGACCAATTAGGAAAAGGAATCCAAAACCTTGGTTTTGGCGGTTTTTCGGTTCACTTTTGGGCGCCCAAAAGTGAACCGCGGGGTTCGGGGGCGCGCAGCCCCCGAGGCTCCCGGGTCGTGGGGGCCGCCGCCCCCACATCGTTACGACAAGAAACATTGCCCCCTCGCCGGCAGAGCCGGCGAAGCCGGCATTTGATCAGAGGTATTTTTATGAAATGGTTCTCTCTTCACATCGACACCTCCCCCGCCGGCCTGGAGCCGGTGAGCACCATGCTGGGCGATCTGGGCATCGACGGCCTGGTCATTGAGGACGAGGGGGATTTCCGCCGCTTCCTGGAGCAGAACCGGCAGTACTGGGACTACGTGGACGAGGAGCTGGACCGGTCCATGGCGGGCAAGTGCCGGGTGACCTTCTACCTGGAGCAGAACGAGGAGGGCCTGGGCAAGATCGCGGCGGTTCGCATCGCCATGGCGGAGCTGAAGGACCGGCACCCGGAGTACGCCCCCCTGCTGCTGACCATGGAGGGGGTGGAGGACGCCGACTGGGAGAACAACTGGAAGCAGTTCTACAAGCCCATGGAGATCGGGGAGCGGCTCATCGTCATCCCCGACTGGGAGGAGGCGGACCCCCAGGGCCGGGTGGCCCTGCACCTGAACCCCGGGCTGACCTTCGGCACCGGCAGCCACGCCACCACCCGGCTGTGCCTCCAGGCCCTGGAGAAGCTGGTGCGGCCCGGCATGTCCGTGCTGGACCTGGGCTGCGGCAGCGGCATCCTCTCCATTGCCGCCCTGCTGCTGGGGGCGGACCGGGCCTACGCCTGCGACATCGACGAGAAGGCGGTGGACGTGGCCTACGAGAACGCCGCCCTCAATGGCGTGGGGAGGGACCGGTACACCGTCCGGGCCGGGGACGTGCTCTCCGACCAGGGTCTCCGCCGGGACATGGGGGGCGGCTGGGACATCGTGGTGGCCAACATCGTGGCCGACGTGATCATCGCCCTGGCCCCGGCGGCCCTGGATCTGATGAAGCCCGGCGGGGTGTTCCTCTGCTCCGGGATCATCGACCAGCGGGCCGATGAGGTCCGTGCGGCCCTGGAGGCCCAGGGCTTCACCATCCGGGAGGCCAACACCTCCGAAGGCTGGTACAGCTTCCTGTGCGGAGGGCCCGGGGAGGCCCAGGCATGAACTACCAGAGGGATTTCACCATCGGCGTGAAGGAGACCCAGGACTTTTCCCGGACCCTGGTCCTGGAGGCCCGGTGGAAGAGCGTGGTGGTCTTCGGCCTCCTGGGGGCCCTGTGCTGCTGGGCGTACCTGATGTGGCTGGACCTTGGGCTGGGGCCGGTGTTTGTTTTGGCGATGATGGCCGGGACCGCTCTGGTGACCGCGGGGGCGATGACGGCGTCCATGCTCCTGGCCAACCGGAGCAAGGCCCGGCGGCAGTTCTACGCCGAGCACCGGGACAGCTACCTCCAGCAGGTGGACATCAGCGGCCTGGGCATCCGGGTCACGGTGGGGAAGGACCGGGCCCGGCTGAGCTTCGACAAGCTGATGAAGGTCCGGGAGACTCGGAGGGCCTTCTACCTCTTTCTCTCCGCCAACCAGGCCTGGATCCTGCCCAAGGCCCAGATGGAGGACCCCGCCGGGGAGTCCCGCCAGCTCCGGGCCATCTTCTCCACCTTTCTCGACGCCCGCCGCCTTCGCCTGCGGCGGGACTGACGGAGCAGCCGTATGATATGTGATGTAATATGGAAGGGCGGCGGACCACAGCGGTCCGCCGCCCTCTGTTTGTATTACCCTTATTCCAGCCCTGCGGCGGCGGCCTGGATGGTCTCCCACAGGGCCATGGCCTCCGGGGTGACGCTGTCGGAGAATCGCTCCATATAGCTTACGCAGCTCCTGTACCGCTCCACCGCTCTGCTGGGCAAATCCCCGGCGGAGAGGTAGTCCGTGAGGGCGGCCATGGCCGTCTGACGCTCCGCCTCAGACGCCCGAACCATGACTTCCAGGAAGGAGCCTGGCTGAAAATACATAATCTCCAGCAGCTCCTCCCCACTGAGGTCGGCGTAGCTCAGCAGTCCCTGAGCCCGCAGGTTTCGAACCGTGTCCCAAAAGAAGGAATCCAATGCTGGCGTACCGTCGTTTACGATGTGGGCATACAGCTCCGCCCTGTTGCCGTCCCCGTCCAGAAGGAAGCAGAGGTAGTCAGAACCGGAGTAGCCGGGGCAGACCCAGCCGTCCTCGGTGATGTACATCCCCCCGGCCAGGATCACGTTTGCCGGATTCATGGCGTGCCACTTGTACTTAAACTGCCAGACTTCCAGCTCCAGATTACCTACTGTCATGGTCCAGGGACCTTCCACGGACTCGACCCGCCAGTCGTCGTAATCCGCGTAGTGCTCTTCATAGGACAGGGTCGCGGCCTTGGCCGCGTCCAGCACGTCCTCCGGGGCGCTGACCCCCTCCAGCACGTGGTCCGTCTGGGTTCGGACATCCCGATAGAGCAGCAGGTTCTCCCCGTCGAAGTACAGGTCCCGGAAGGCATTTGCGGCAAGATCTGTTTCCCCAGGCAGAGGGACGTAGCCGGTGACGGCAAGGCAGCGGCTCCAGGGGTTCCATGAGATCCAGTACTGTGTTTCGAGGCAATTTGGCCACTGCTCCGCCAGCAGGGCGTCAATGTCCACATGGCGGAGCTGGCCGCCGGCGTCCAGGAACCAGAGGTGGGCGCCGCTGTAGTCGGCGTAGGCCAGCTCGTCCACGCCGTTCCCGTCCAGGTCGATGACGGCGGCCTCCCCCGGGGCCCGGGCCAGGAGGATGGGCCCGCCCTCCGCCGGGATGGCCCAGTAGTCGGTGAAGTCGTCGTAGGAGATAACCAGACCGTTATAGCCGAACAGGTCGTGGAAAAAGCTTACGGCCACGTCGGCGCTCTCCGCCCCGTCGGGGATGGTCAGGAACACGTCGGCCTCCCAGACCGCCTCGCCGCTGCCCGCCGGGGACTGGGCCGCCATCAGGGCGGCATAGAGATTTCCGTCGGTGGAGAGGTAGAGGCTCACAGACCGGTCGTTGACCCGCCAGCCCCGCAGCTCCTCCGCGCAGTCTCCGCTGTGGCGGACGATCTCCGCCGCCTCCAGGGGCCAGACCTCTGCCTCTGCCAGGGGCATAGTCAACTCCAGCCCCTCCGCCGGGTACACCGTGGGGATGGCGGGCTTTTCAGAGATCTGGTTGGAGGCGAACCAGTAGTTCCCGTCCCCCAGGTCCCGGAGGGTCACGCAGCCCCAGTCCCCCCGGTCGGGGCGGAATGTCTCCCTGTAATACAGATGGATCAGATCCCCCTGCCGCCGCCCAGCGGTGATGTCCACCTGTGGGTAATAGTTGGTGTCCCCGTGGGCGTGGTACCAGGCGTCGTATTCCTCCCGGTAGGAGAAGCCCTCCAGCCCCACCTGATTCGTCTCCTCCACCGTCAGGCCCGCGTACTGGGTGAGCACCGCGTCCATGTTGGCCCGGCTGTTCTTCTCCAGAGGACAGATCAGCTCCCCGTCAGTGGCCCAATTCCCCTCCTCCGCCAGCTCCTGGTCGCTGATGGTCTCCGGCAGGCCGGAGCCGCAGTAAAAGAGGTTATAAAGGTCGATGTCCTCGGGACGGTCGTAGAGGGAGTTCAAAAACTGGTTGCGGATGTTGAAATCGTCCCCGTTGAACCATTCCTCGGCGAAGTACGTCAGTTCCGCCCCGGTGAGCGGGGCGTCGCTCCCCTCGTCCCCCGTCTCCACCGGGGCGGTGAAGGTGGCGGCGCAGGTCACGGCGGCCAGAACCAGGGCCAGGGTGAGGGCCAGGGCGGTGGTCCGCCGGGCCTGGGCGATGCGGCCGATCCGGTCCTTCAGCTGCCGCTTGCCGGAGGCCATGGTGGTGGCGGTGAGGAAGGGGTCGCCGCCGGTCCGCCGCACCGGCACCAGGGCCAGCAGGGACCGGCCGTAGGCCAGCCGCTCCTCCTGGTCCAGCCCCGCCAGCACCGCCTCGTCGCAGGCCAGCTCCCCGTCGGTCCGGGAGGCCAGAGCCGCCGCCCACACCAGGGGGTCGAACCAGTAGACCACCAGGCAGACGCTCCGCAGCAGGGACCACAGGGGGTCCAGGTGCCGCCGGTGGGTCAGCTCGTGGGCGATGACGTGGCGCTGCCGCTCCTCCGCGGCCGCGGCGGCGGGGGTCAGGTAGATGGCGGGGCGCAGGAGCCCCACCAGGCAGGGGGAGGCCAGCCACCCCTCCGCCAGATACACTGGCACCGGGCACCCCTCCACGGGATAGGGCCGCCGCCTCCGGCGGAGCTTCCACCGGAAGCGCAGGTTCCCCGCCAGGAACCACAGCCCCGTCAGGGCCATGCCGCCGTACCAGAGGTACCGCAGCAGCTCAGACGCCGTCAGCTGCCGGGCGTAGCGGGTGACGGTCTCCCCGTCGGAAGACAGCACCGGGTAGCCGAAGCTGTCGCCGGTCTCCACCACCTGGCCGGGCTGGGCCTGGCTCGCCGCCGGGACCTCCGCCGCCGGGGCGCGGTCCAGGGGCAGGACGTAGACCGCCCGGCTCTCCAGCCGGCTGGACGCCGCCTCCACCGCGGGCTCCGCCGCGGACAGCACTCCGAAGCCTGCCGTCGGCAGGCTCACGGGGATCAGCAGCCGGGCCAGCACCAGCAGCCACAGGGCGTACTGGGCCCGCCGGGAGATCTTTTCCCGGAACACCCGCCGCAGGACCAGCAGGGCCAGGATCAGCACCGAGGACGTGATCAAAATCTCTGTCACGGCTTTTCGCCCCCCTTCTCCAAAATGGCGGACAGCTCGGCAAGGTCCTCCTCTGTCAGGGCCCGGCTCTCCACCATGGCGCTGACCAGCAGCCCCAGGCTGCCGCCGTAGACCTTGCCCAGGAAGCTCTCCGTCTCCGCCCGGGCCGCCGTCTCCCGGTCCACGGCGGGGTAGTAGGCCTTGGCCCGGGCCCCCTCCTCATGGCGGACGGCCCCCTTGGCCTCCAGCCGGGAGAGCATGGTGATGATGGTGTTCTTGCTCCATCCGGTCTCCTCCCGCAGGTCCGCCGTCAGCTCCGTGATGGTCCGGGGGGACCGCTCCCACAGCCGCCCCATCAGCTTCCACTCGTTGTCGGACAGGCTGATCTGCTTCATGTGGCACCCCTCCTCTCAAAATTGGTATACACTTGTCTACCTAAAACGTACCATAACCGGGGCGGTCTGTCAATGACAAATCGGGGACAAGAAGTGACAAAACGGAAACAGGCGGGGCCCAAAGAGGGCCCCGCCTGAAACTGTCGGAAAAGGCTGACGCCTTTTCCGACAAAGGGATTCTTTTCCGTTATCCGATGGCGTCCCGGATCACCCGGAGGACATTGCCGCAGAGGATCTTGTCGATTTCGTCGTCGGTGAAGCCGCCCCGGGAGAGCCCGTCGGCCAGGAGGGGCATCCGCGCGGCGTCGGGGATCTCCAGGTCCCCGTCAATGCCGTCGAAGTCGCTGCCGATGGCGACGACCTCGATGCCCCCCACCCGCTTCTCGTGCCGGGCCATGGCCACCAGGTCCTCCACCCGGCTCTCCCGTCCGGCGGCGGCGGGGGTGAGGAACTCGGGGCAGAAGTTCAGCCCCATCACCCCGCCCCGGTCCGCCAGGGCCCGGATCATCTCGTCGGTCAGGTTCCGGGGGTGGGGGCTGAAGGCCCGGCAGTTGGAGTGGGTGGCCACGAAGGGCCGCCTGACCAGGGCCGCCACGTCCCGGAAGCCCCCGTCGGACAGGTGGCTCACGTCCACCAGCATCCCCAGCTCCTGCATCCGCACCACCGCGTCCCTGCCGAAGGGGGTCAACCCGGCGGACATGACCGCCGGGTCCTGGGAGTTGGGGGCGCCGAAGCAGTTGGCATAGTTCCAGGTCAGGCCCAGGACCCGGACGCCCAGGCCGTAGAGCCACTCCAGCCGCGCCATATCCCCCCGGACCACGCCGCCGTCCTCTATGGTCAGGACGGCGCTGAGCTTTCCCCGGGCCCGGTTGGAGAGGATGTCCTCGGCGCGCAGCGCCGGAGCCATGATGTCGCCGTGGGCCCGGATGGTCCGCTCCAGGATGCGGACGCACCTCCGGATGTACTCCTCCTGGGACACCGGCTCCCGGCCGTGCCAGTCCCGGTCCTCCCACCGGGACGGGACGAAGATGGCGAAAAACTGGGCCAGGGCCCCGCCCTCCCGCAGCCGCCGGACGTCCACCATGGCCTCCGGCATGTGGTAGATGTCCGCGCCCTCGCCGTGGTGGAAGTAGGCGTGCATCAGGGTGTCGCAGTGCATGTCGATGCTCTTCATGGCCGTCTGTGTCATTTCTTGGCGCCTCCATATGGGAAAAATGTAAAAACAGCGTCCCTCCCGCGAAAAAACGCGGGAGGGAGGCTGTCGTCGTTGATCGGTCCGCCGCTGCCTTAGCCCCACAGGGCGGAGAGCATGGGGATGACCTGCTTTTTCCGGCTCATGACCCGGGGCAGAAAGGCCTCGTGGTCCTTCAGCTCCACGTTAAAGGCCTGCTGGAAGGTGTCCTCCCCTCCCAGGCACAGGATCTTGGTGCCCTCCAGCAGCACGTCGGTGAGCATGAGGATCATCATGCTGTAGCCGTGCTCCTCCTTGGTCTTGGCCATGAGCTGGAGGAACTCGTCCTTCCGCTTCAGCTGCCGGTCGGAGTCCACGCAGGTGATCTGGCTGACGCCGAAGTCGTGGCCGGCGATGTGGAACTCCTTGAAGTCGGTGAACAGCAGCTCCTGGATGGGCTTGTCCTCCGGGGCGGAGGCGGAGAAGATCTCCCGGCCCAGCTCCTCCAGGGAGATGCCGGCGATGTGGGCCAGCCGCTGGAAGATCTGCTTATCCCGCGGGGTGCTGGTGGGGGACTTGAACATGACGGTGTCGGAGACGATGGCGGCGGCCATGAGCCCCGCCAGCTTGGCGGAGGGCATGAGCCCACGCTCCGTGTACATCCCCGCCACGATGGTGGTGGTGCTGCCCACGGGCTCGTTGCGGAAGTAGATGGGGTTCTTGGTCTGGATGTCCGCCAGGCGGTGGTGGTCGATGATGGCGATGATGTCCGTCTGCTCCAGGCCGGGGACGGACTGGGCCGCCTCGTTGTGGTCCACCAGCACCACCCGCTTCCGCCGGGGACGGATCAGGTGGTAGCGGGACAGCGTGCCCACCACCTTCTCATCGTCGTCCAGGATGGGGTAGCTGCGGTAGCGGCTCTGGAGCACCACCTCCCGGACGTCGTCGATGTAGTCGGTGAGGTGGAAGAACTGCAGGTCCTTCTTCTGGGACACCCGGCTGACGGGGATGGCCTGGAAGATCCGGCGGACGGTGCGGTAGCTGTCGTAGGGGGTGGAGATGATGCAGGTGTTTTTGGCGGCGGAGCGGATGTCCTCGGGCAGCTCCGCCTGGCACAGCACGATGCACCCCACCCCGAACTCCACCGCCTGGCGGAGCATCTCCGGCTGGTGGCCGCAGATGAGCACCGTCTCCTTGGCCCGGTAGGGGGGCAGCTCCGTCCCCTGGGGCAGGGCCAGGATCACCTCGCCGGTGATGGTGTTGATCATCTCGTCGGTGTCGCTGAGGAGCTGGCCCTCCAGGACGCTGAGGATGTTGAACAGGGGCACCTCCCGCAGCGTGGGGTCGGCGATGGTGTGCATGTCGTAGGCGGCGATGTCCCCGGCGGTGAGCATCCCCAGCAGGTGGCCGTCGTCGTCGGTGACGGGGATGGCGGAGATGTGCTTGTCCTCCTCCATGGCGGACCAGGCCCGGTTCACTGTCACCGCCCGGTTGAGGATGGGCGGGGTGTCGAAGTCCAGGTCCATCACCTGGGTCCGCATGTTCTTAATGAACAGGGGCGGCTCAAAGCCGAAGCGGTTCAGGATCAGCTTGGTCTCGTCGCTGAGGTGGCCCAGCCGGGCGGCCACGTACTCCCGGTCGCCGGTGGCGTTGCGCAGGGCGGCGTAGGCCATGGCGGAGACCACGGAGTCGGTGTCGGGGTTGCGGTGTCCGGTGACGTAGATCTTGTTCATAGTCGGTGGCACGCTCCTTTTCAGAGAGGTGATATACAGCGGTAGTATGTACCGAAACGCGAAAAATCAGAGCCCCGCGGCGTAGCCGGCGGCGTCGAAGGGGTCCAGGGTGCTGTCGGAGCGGAGGTAGAGGGGGTGGTGGGGGTGGCCCTTCTTGCTCCTGGCCCCGGCGGTGAACCACCGGGCGCCGTACCGCCTCCCGATGTCCACCATGTCCCTTACGCACCGGGCCAGGTAGGGCCGCTGCTCGATGACGGTACCCCAGGCGCACCACACCGCCGGCTCCGCCGACTGGCCCAGGGCCCAGGCGAAGGCGGCCATGTTCTCCCGGTGGAGCGCCTCGTTCATCTCCCGCTCCATGTCATTGGGCCGGGTGGCCCGCTGGGCGTAGACGTTGAACATGATGAAGCTGTCGTAGCCGTTGCCCCTCGCCACCCGCTCCACGCTCTGGAGTGTGGGGTCCAGGGCCCCGGGGGCGGCGGTGGAGGGGTTCACCCCCACGCAGATCAGGGGCCGTTCGCCCCGGGTGGCCAGGATGTACCGGTACTCCCGGTAGGTGTTGGGCACGTAGAGCCAGCGGGAGGCGTCGTAGTCCGGGGACGGCGCCTGGGCCGCCGCCAGGGCGGCCTCAAAGGGCTGGATCTCCAGTTCGGTGGTCAGGCAGCCGGGGATGTGCACGGCGGGGCCTCCTTTCATCGCGGGCGCGGTTTGTCTCCTCCAGTGTAGCACACTCCCCGCCCCGGCGCAACGAAAATCGTCGTAAAACCGTACGCCGGGGCCCTGCCCCGGACCCCGCCCGCTTTTTATAAAAAGCGGGGCAAAAACTTTTGCGCGGGAAGCATACGCTTCCCGCGATAGCATGTCAGAAAAGCCTCGCAGAGTTCCGTTGGCGGGAAAGGCGTCAGCCTTTTTCGACAATTACAAAAGGCCCGGTGTCACAAGGACACCGGGCCTTCTGTGCGCTTTAGGGATTGCTGGTCTTGTAGTTGTACATGCGCCAGACGATGGTGGCCATCTCGCTGCGGCGAATGGCGTTGACGCCGTAGTACATCACCTGCCCGTTGCTCAGGGTGGTGCCCTCCACGATGCCGGCCTCATACAGGCTCAGCACATAGGAGGCGGAGGCGTTGGTCATGGCCATGTCGTTGAAGGGGGAGGTGGTCAGGGTGGAGGAGGGCAGCTTCAGGGCCTTTGCCGCGATCTCCGCGATGGCGTAACGGCTGATGTTGTTGTCCAGGTTGTTCTCCGTGATGGTGCTGCTGGTGGGCAGCAGCCCCTCCCGGGCGGCCAGGGACAGGTAGCCGCTGGCCCAGTGGCGGCCGGTTTGGGCGGGCTCGCTGTAGCCCGCGGCCAGCAGGATCAGCTTCAGGGCCTGGGCGTTGGTAACGGTGGTGTCAGGGGAGTAGGTGTTGGGCGTCATGCCGTCAATGACGCCGGCCTCCGCCAGATCCATCACCGCGGTGTAGTACCAGTCGGTGCTTCTCACGTCGGTAAAGCTCTTGGTGTAGGTGGTCCGCACCGTGATCTGAGCGGTGCCGGTCAGGGAGCTGTTTCCGGTGTGGATGGTGAAGGGGATATTCACTGTGCCGCTCTGACCGGTCCTGGGGGTGTACTTGACGTTGTTCACGTTCTGCAGGTCGTTGCCCAGATAGAACTTGTCATTGGAGGAGACGGCGCTGCCGGTGCGGCTGTTGGTCAGGGTGCCGGAGGTGGGCTGGGAGAAGGTGACATAGGTGTCCCTGCCGGCGGTGGAGCCCAGCAGGTCCTCAAAGTCGCTGGCCCGGAAGTTCACACCGGTGAGCCCCGCGGTGTAGCGCACCGTCAGGTTCCCCCGGCTGAAGTCCACCTGCCCGATGTACAGCAGCTCCCCGGAGGTGCTGTAGGCCATGTACCGGAAGCTGTCGGTGAGACTGTTGCCGGCCACGTAGGTCAGATCGTCGATCACGTCGCCCCGACTGCTGCTGTAATAGAAGAGGTAGTCGTCCAGGTCCCGCTCCCGCAGGGCGCTGTCCCGGCTGGAGCCGGTGTAGTCCACATAGAGGGCGCCGTTTTCCGGCAGCTCCATGAGCTGGATGTAGAAGCTGGAGCCCCGGCTGCCGGTGGCCTCCTGGTACACATCCAGGAAGTCGTCCCCGTCCATCTGGACGGTGCCGCCGGAGGTCACCTGGTAGCTCACGCTCTCCACGCTGCCGGAGCTGACCAGAATGCACAGGTCCCCGGACTTGGTGGTCTGGGTGCCCCGGTTGTTCTCGCCGTAGGCCTCAAAGGGGATGGAGACATAGCCGCTGTAATCCTCGTCGGGGACAAAGGTCAAATCATCGATCAGCGTCCGGTTCCGGCCGCTGTCATCATAGTAGAAGGAGTCCCCGGTCCGCACCCGGGTGCCGGGGCGGGAGGCGGAGGTGTAGTCGGCGTAGAGAATGCCCTGGCTGGTTCTGGGCAGGGTGGTGAAGCGGATCAGGGTCAGCTCCCCGCTGGAGTAGTTGTCCAGCCAGAAGTCCTCGAAGTCGTCCCCCGCCAGGGTCACGGCCTTCCCGTCGGCGGCGGTGTACAGCACATCCATATCTCCCAGGGGCTGCTCCACGGTGACGGTCAGCATACCGGGGTAGTCGTTGTCCCGCTCGTCGTAGGCGGTGAAGGCCACGGTGTAGGTGCCGGAGGAGTTCTCCGCGTCGTCCACCTCGAAGCTCAGCTCAGACAGGCCGGACTGATCCCTGTCGGGGTCGAAGTAGTAGGGCTCATCCCGCTTGGCGGTGATCGTCCCCACGTCGTTGGAGGGCACGGTGTCAAAGATGATGTACTCCGGCCGCTCCTCGCTCCGCTCGTTGACCGCGTCGTAGATCTGGTCCACAATGCACACAGGGGTGCGGCTGTTGGTCTCGTCAAAGTCCAGGTATTCCTCGTCGGCGGGCAGGGCGGCGTAGGCGGCGGCCAGATCCTGGACCACCACGGTGACGGTGCAGGAGCCCGACTGGGGGCTGCCGCTGAAGCCGCTCCTGGGCACGGCCATGACGAAGCAGGTGTAGGTGTACCGGCCCTCGTCCTCCACCACGTCCAGGGGCAGGTCGTAGGTGGCGCCGGTGGCCACCGCCTCGCCGTCCTCATACCAGTTGTAGGTGATGGTGTACTCGTCGGTAACGTCCGCGCTGCCCAGGGTCAGCCGCGCGCCTTCCAGCTTCAGCTGGGCGTCGGTGTCCCCCAGCTCCACGTAGACCGTCTGGTTCCCGGGCAGGGACAGCTTCACCTCGCTGTAGTTCACCGCCAGGCATTTAACGCACCGGCCGGTGCCGTCGAATTCATGGGGCTCCTTGGCCCTGCTGTAGCTGTCATAGGGGCAGACGGCAGAGTGAGTCTCGCCGTCGCCGTTGTCGGTGTATTTGGCGTCGTGGTTGTTTTTGTCTATGGCAATATCCTCATAGACCATCTGGCCGCACTTGGAGCACTCGCCCCTGCGCAGGCCCTTCTCGTGGCAGTTGGCCTCCAGAACGATCTCCCACCGCTTGACAGTATGTGCTTTGCCGTCCTCGGGGCATGTCTCCGCCGCGAAGGCGGCGGGCGCCAGGGACAGGACCATCGCCAGGGCCAGCAGCAGGGACAGGCCCCGCCGGCGCGGCAGCTTTTGTTTCATAATCGGTTCCTCCTTCGGATAGTCTCACGGGGCGGGTCTGCCCCCGCCCCACAGCTCACGGCACCAGTATAGCATATCCTTCCGGAAAAATCTGTAACAAATCGTGATACAAGATTAAATTCAGATTAAATTTTCCGGCGGCGGGCCGCTCTCACTCCATAAGACGGAAGCTTCACCAAAAAGTTCCAGAGAATATTCTGCCGTTTCGGAATTTTTACTGGGGCTAAAACCGTTTTCAGGCCGTTGACAGGCGGGGAACCTGCCCGTATAATACATACTGTATTCAACAGGCACAATTTGAACGAAAGAGAGGACCCTTCAATGCGCGGCATACCGTCTTCCATCACCAGCATCCGGAAACAAGTCTTTACCGAGGTAGCCCGTCTGGCCTACGACGGCGACTACCAGCGAATGGAGGAGATCCCCTACACCATCATTCCCGGCGAGGAGGCCAAGTACCGGGAGTCCATCTTCCTGGAGCGGGCCATCGTGGGCGAGCGGGTCCGGGTGGCCATGGGCCTGCCCCTCCAGCCGGTGGACCACCCCTCCCGCATCACCGAGGGCCTCAGCGAGAGCGCCATCGCCGATAAATACTACGACCCGCCCCTCATCAACATCATCAACTACGCCTGCCACGCCTGCCCCACCAAGCAGTACCGCATCACCGAGTACTGCCAGGGCTGCCTGGCCCGGTCCTGCCAGCAGGTCTGCCCCAAGGACGCCATCCGCTACGTCAACGGCAAGAGCTACATCAAGCAGGACCAGTGCATCAAGTGCGGCCGCTGCGCCGAGGCCTGCCAGTACAACGCCATCATCAAGCTGGAGCGCCCCTGTCAGAAGGCCTGCGGCATGGACGCCATCGGCGCCGACGACCACGGCCGGGCCAAGATCGACTACGACAAGTGCGTCTCCTGCGGCATGTGCCTGGTGAACTGCCCCTTCGGCGCCATCGTGGACAAGGGCCAGATCTTCCAGCTCATCCACGCCATCAAGCGGGGGGACAAGGTGGTGGCCATCGTGGCCCCCGCCTTCCTGGGCCAGTTCGGCCCGGAGGCCACCCCCGAGCGCCTCACCGCCGCCATGAAGCGCCTGGGCTTCGCCGGCGTGGCGGAGGTGGCCGTGGGCGCCGACCTGTGCACCATCGAGGAGGCCAAGGACTTCATGGCCGAGGTGCCGGAGAAGCAGCCCTTCATGGGCACCTCCTGCTGCCCCGCCTGGTCCGTCATGGCCAAGAAGCTCTTCCCCCAGTTCAAGGACTATATCTCCATGGCCCTGACCCCCATGGTCCTCACCGCCCGGCTCCAGAAGAAGAAGGACCCCAGCTGCCGGGTGTGCTTCATCGGCCCCTGCGCCGCCAAGAAGCTGGAGGCCAGCCGCCGGACCATCCGCAGCGACGTGGACTTCGTGCTGACCTTCGAGGAGCTCCAGGGGATGTTCGAGGCCAGGAATGTCCGCTTTGAGGACATCCCCCCGGAGGAGGAGGTCCCCCTCAACGAGGGCACCGGCGCGGGCCGGGGCTTTGCCGTCAGCGGCGGCGTGGCCAACGCCGTGGTGGAGGCCATCAAGCGCATAGACCCGGACCGGGAGGTGAAGGTGGCCTACGCCGAGGGCCTGGACAACTGCAAGAAGATGCTCATGCTGGCCAAGGCCGGCAAGTACAACGGCTACCTGCTGGAGGGCATGGCCTGCCCCGGCGGCTGCGTGGCCGGCGCGGGCACCATCCAGCCCGTGGCCAAGTCCGCCGCCGCCATCAAGCGATACAGCCAGCAGGCGGACTCCCTGAGTGCCATGGACAGCCGCTACGAGGCCGACCTGACCCTCCTGGAGGAGAGAGAGTAATTCAGCCGCCGCTCTCCGGCGCGGGAACAGCTCTCTGCCGCCGCGCAAATCCCCCAGTCTCTCTTTTCCGGGGAAATGGAAGGCAGCGCGCAAAATAAGTCTCCCTCCGCCTTTCGGCGGAGGGAGACTTGAGACTGGCGAAAAAGGCTAACGCCTTTTCCGCCAAAGGGGATTCGCTGCGCTCTGCGCGACGTCGGCACAAGCTCCGTATCCCGCCGCCCGCCGCAAAGCGGCAGGCGGCGCTCACTCCGCTGCGCCTCCTCTCCCCACCGGACCCGCTTCGCTGGGCTCCGGCGGGGGCCCCGTGTGGCAAACGATTCGACGCTCGCTCCGCGCAAAGTGTTTTTCCGACGCCGCAGCGTAAGCAAACATGCCGGCGGCATGTTTGCAGCGTAGGCCGCAGCGGCTGCGCCGCGAGGAGGGACCCCTGCGGTTGCAGCTTTTCTTCCGCCGCCTCCGGGCGGCGTACCCGCAAGGGGCAGGCCGCATCCGTATGGCAGCACAGCTGCCGACGGCTGCGCGCGAACTCTGCGAGGCTTTTGTCATGCTGAAGTCTCCCTCCGCCTTTCGGCGGAGGGAGACTTATTTTCTAATCCCCTCGATGGGGGTTGAAACGCTATGCGATCCGCTGCACCGGCTTTCCCGCGGCCGCCTCGATGAAGCGGCGGAAGTCGTCCGCCGTGCCGCCCTGCAGGCTCCGCTTGTCGTACACTTGCCCGTGATTCTTGCTGAAAATGAAGACAAAGAAGTCGGCGGTCTCCGCCACGGCCAGAATCTTATCGTAATTCCACTCCGTCTTGCCCACATCTGTTGTGGAGACGAACTTGTCTTCAGAAAATACCGTCACAGCCTTCTCTGTGCCCGGAAGCAGCCTCTTTTTCGCCACGGCTCCGTTCAGCCTGTCCTCAAACAGGAAAACAAGCAGAAGGGCAAGCGCGGCAAGGGATGTGATGATCGTGGAGGCGTCAAGGGCAAAGCCGTCCGCCAGGAGCAGCAGCAGGGCGAGGACAATGACGATCCATCCCAGTATATGAGAACGGCGGCTGCGCTTTTTCCGGACGGTTTTCCGCAGTGCTCTCGCCATGACGGACAACGCTTTCGTGTCGTACCGCGTTTCAAAGGCAAACACCATGTGCGACCTCCTTTTCCTGAACGTGTTGTCTGCATTGTACCATCTGGCAGGGGGCTGCGCAACGGCAAATTTGGGACCGCGATTTGGTGAAACCGACGGGGTTTCGGACGGCGCCGTTTATTTTGAAGAGAATCACCCGGCTTTTGTCTTTACAAACCGGCCGGGGCGTGATACGATGATTGCTAATCATAATTTATTGACGAAGGAGCGTATGTCTGCCATGGCCTTCTACTACAGCGAGCCCTCCCACACCTTCAGCGAGTACCTGCTGGTCCCCGGCTACACCTCCCCGGAGTGCGTCCCCGCCAACGTGTCCCTCCGCACGCCCCTGGTGAAGTACCGCCGGGGCCAGGAGGAGTGCCCCCTGAACCTCTCCATCCCCATGGTCTCCGCCATCATGCAGTCCGTGTCCAACGACACCCTGGCAGTGGCCCTGGCCCGGGAGGGGGGACTGTCCTTCATCTACGGCTCCCAGTCCATCGAGTCCGAGGCGGCCATGGTGGCCCGGGTGAAAAACTACAAGGCCGGCTTCGTCACCAGCGACTCCAACCTGCGGCCGGACCAGAAGCTCCAGGACGTGCTGAACCTGAAGGCCCGGAACGGCCACTCCACCGTGGCCATCACCGACGACGGCACCGGCACCGGCAAGCTCCTGGGCATCGTCACCAGCCGGGACTACCGGGTCAGCCGCATGGACCCAGGCACCCCCATCCGGGAGTTTATGACCCCCCTGGAGCGCCTGGTCACCGCCCCGGAGGGCACCACCCTGAAGGAGGCCAACGACATCATCTGGGACCACAAGCTCAACTCTCTGCCCATCGTCTCCGCCGAGGGGAACATGCGCTACTTCGTGTTCCGCAAGGACTACGAGGAGCACAAGTCCAACCCCGGCGAGCTGCTGGACGGCCGGAAGCGGTACATGGTGGGGGCGGGCATCAACACCCGGGACTACGCCCAGCGGGTCCCCGCCCTGGTGGAGGCCGGGGCCGACGTGCTGTGCATCGACTCCTCCGAGGGCTACTCCTGCTGGCAGGAGCAGACCCTGGCCTATATCCGGGAGCGCTACGGCGACACGGTGAAGGTGGGGGCCGGCAACGTGGTGGACCGGGACGGCTTCCTGTTCCTGGCCCGGGCCGGGGCCGACTTCGTGAAGGTGGGCATTGGCGGCGGCTCCATCTGCATCACCCGGGAGACCAAGGGCATCGGCCGGGGCCAGGCCACCGCCCTCATCGAGGTGGCGGCGGCCCGGGACGAGTACTTCCGGGACACCGGCGTGTACATCCCCATCTGCTCCGACGGCGGCATCGTCCACGACTACCACATGACCCTGGCCCTGGCCATGGGGGCCGACTTCCTGATGCTGGGCCGGTATTTCGCCCGCTTCGACGAGAGCCCCACCAACCGTGTCCTGGTCAACGGCCAGTACATGAAGGAGTACTGGGGCGAGGGCTCCAACCGTGCCCGGAACTGGCAGCGGTACGACTTGGGCGGCGGCACGTCCCTGGCCTTCGAGGAGGGGGTGGACTCCTACGTCACCTACGCCGGTCCCCTGAAGGACAACGTGGCCAAGAGCCTGTATAAGGTCAAGTCCACCATGTGCAACTGCGGCGTCACCACCATCCCGGACCTCCAGGCCAACGCCCGGCTGACCCTGGTGTCCGCCACCTCCATCGTCGAAGGCGGGTACCACGACGTGGTGCTGAAGACCCACGGGACTTCGGCGCAACATGGATAACATTTCATATTTTCGGGGCCTCCGGCCCCGTAACCCCGGGAGTATGGGGCCTCCCCGGCCCCATGCCCCGGGTCACTTTTTGTGCGGACAAAAAGTGACCAAAAAACCGCATAAGAGAGGGACCCTTTCGATGGGGTCCCTCCCTTATGGATCCCACCCCCACGACGACACAAAGGGGGCTTGCCCCCTTTGGAATCCCCCCAGTCAGTCCTGCGGACTGCCCGGGGACCCCTGTTTATTTTACTTGCGCGGCGGAAATGAATTCCGCCTTGCGCCAAGGTTTTCGCCAAAGGCGAAAACGCTTGTACGCCGGACTCCCGGCGGGACTGCCCTCTACTTGTCCTGTTGTCCTTCGGGTTCTCCCGGGGGTACGACACACCAGAATTTATCAATGTCCCAGTCTACTTTTTCGGCGCTTGGGTCATCTCTGGTTTCTACATATTGAATGTATCGCCGCAAAATCTGTCTGATGTAAGCCGATTTGCTTCTTCTTGATCTCTGCGCCAATTCTTTGAGTTTTTCATTGATCTCTTTGGTCAAAACCACACTGACGGAAATCTTCTCTCCGTTCACGCAATCACCTCCGAACTGTATTTTACCGCAGTTCGGAGGGAAAGTGTTATCGGCAATATTGCCTATGCACAGGGAAGCTACTCTGCCAAGACGAAACAAAGGAAAAACTAGCCGCAGTGGCGAACGATACTGCGGGGGTATCCAAAGGGGGGCATGCGCCCCCCTTTGTGTCGTTGCGGGAGGAGGTTCTTAGGAGGGGGACACAGTCGAAAGTGTCCCCCTCCTAAGCGTGTTTTTGGTTACTTTTTGCACGAGCAAAAAGTAACCCGGGTCTGGGCCGGGGAGGCCCAGGAGCCATCGAATAGAATGGCACCTATTCGGGAAAACATGTTTCTTCCCCCCGCCCGGCGATACGCGAATCAGCCCTGCATCGGCCAGATGCGCCGGCACAGACAAAGCAAAAATAGGATTGGGAGGGGCTTCGCCCCTCCCATCAAAATCAAGTGCACCTGTGTGTCATGATTTCCAGAATAACCTTGTCCGTCTCCTGCATGCCCTCCTTGGCCAGGACGCCCACGTTGGCGATGGTGTTGTCCACGCCCTTGGTGACGATGCCGTCGCCGCTCTTGAACTCCTGGCTGTTGCGCCACATCCGGTAGCCCAGGAGCCCCGCGTCCACGCTGGCGGCGATCTTGGCGGCGCAGGAGGGCTTTGCCCCGTCGCAGATGGTGCCGGAGAGGATGGCCACGGCGTTGACGATGGTGTGGGCCACCGCCTCGTAGGTCCCCTCCTCCAGGAAGGCGATGCCGGCCCCGGCGCCCACCCCGGCGCTGATGGCGCCGCAGTAGGCGCTCAGCCGCCCGATGCCGCTCTTCTGGTGGATGGTCACCAGGTCGCTGACCAGCAGGGCGCGGTACAGGGCCTCCCGGTCCGCCCCCAGGTGCTTGGCGTAGCGGATCACGGGCACCGAGGCGGTGATACCCTGGTTGCCGGAGCCGGAGAGGATCACCACCGGCATCTCGCACCCGCTCATTCTGGCGTCGCTGCCGGCGGCGGCCCAGGCCTTGGCCTCGGTTTTGATGTCGGCGGGCCAGTCCCCCAGGAGGACAGAGCCGATGTTGGCGCCCCAGTCGCCGCTGAGGCCCTCGGCGGCGATGGCGCTGTTATATTCAATCTGCCGGTCCAGCAGGTCCGACACCAGCCCCAGGTCCACCTCCCGGGCGAAGGCCAGGATGTCCTCCACGGACATCTTCCGCTCCTGGCCCGCCTGTCCGGCGGCGTCCAGGGCCTTCTCCCGGAGCACCTGGCCGTCCCGCTCCACCCGGACCACGTTGCTGTGGCTGTCGGCGATGTGGACCAGGGCGGTGTGGTCCCCGGCCCAGCCGGTGAGCACAATGTCCAGCAGCCGGGGGGTGTGGGCGCACTCCACCTGGATGGGGGTCTCCTTGGCGTAGCGGGCGATGTCCCCCAGCTTGTCCTCCGGCACGTCGGAGATGACCTGCAGGATCTGGTCCGCCCGCCCGGCCACCACCCCGGCGGCCACCGCCGCCTGGATGCCCTTCAGGCCGCCGGTGTTGGGGACGATGACGCTCTTCACATTTTTGATGATATTGCCGGACACCTCCGCCAGCACCCGCTCCGGGGCCGCGCCCAGGGTCTGCCGCAGAAGGGCGGCGGCGTAGGCGATGGCGATGGGCTCTGTACAGCCGGTGGCGGGGACAAGCTCCTCCCGGAGGATGTCCACATAGGTATGGATGGTCTCAGGGCTCAGCATGACGGTCTCCTCTCTCTTCTCGTAATCTGATCTCAAGCGCCCGCCCCGGGAAAATTCCGCGGCGGGGCCCGTTTTACGCGTTATCCTCCAGCCCCGGGCGCAGGGGCAGGGAGTCGTCCTGTTCGATCCACTCCTGAACCGGGACCACCACGTAGTCCTGGGGGCTGGTGCGGATGACCACCTTCTCCAGCCCGGCGTTGATAATCATCCGGCGGCACATGGAGCAGGAGGTGGCGTCGGGGAGGATGGCGCCGGTGGCGGCGTCCTTCCCCGCCAGGTACAGGGTGCCCCCCACCATGTCCCGCCGGGCGGCGGAGATGATGGCGTTGGCCTCGGCGTGGACGCTGCGGCACAGCTCGTACCGCTCTCCCCGGGGGACCCGCATAGCCTCCCGGGCGCAGTAGCCCAGATCCACGCAGTTTCTCCGGCCCCGGGGCGCCCCGTTGTAGCCGGTGGAGATAATCTCGTCGTTCTTGACAATGATGGCGCCGTAGCGCCGGCGCAGACAGGTGGACCGGCCGATGACCGTCTCGGCGATGTCCAGGTAGTAGTTCTCCTTACTGACACGCTCCATGGCGGACCTCCTTTGCTGGGCGCGGCTCGCCCACAGGGGCGGCGGACCGCGGCACTGGCTTGTCAGGGGCTATTTGCACAAGTACCCCCCACCAGTATGCATCATATTTCGGCAAAACGCAAGGAAAAATTCACGGCCGCTGTCAAAAAAGGCGGCCCGCTGACCGCGGGCCGCCGGGAATGCGGGGGAGAGGACCGGCCGTTACTCCTCGATGTAGGCGGAGGGGGCGGGCTTTTGACCCATGGCCAGGGTGATGGCGTTGACCACAAAGAAGGCCACCACGCTGACGGCGCAGCCGAACACCACCGGCAGAATGCCGAAGAGGAAGTCGCCGCCGCTGAGGAACTGCCAGACCAGGAAGCCCGCCGTGCCGGCCACCAGGGAGAATACGCCGGCGGTCTTGGTGGCCCGGGGCACCGCCAGTCCCAGGCCGTAGGCGGCGAAGGGCCCGGAGCAGCGGATGCCGAAGGCGAAGGTGTTCATGGTGACGATGTCCACGCCGAACATGGAGATGCCCATGGCGATCAGGGCGAAGACCACGTTGCAGACCCGGGTGTAGAAGATGATGGACTTCTCCGACAGATTCCGCTTGCCGCCCAGGCCCATGTACAGGTCGTTCATCACCATGGTGGACATGCACAGCAGGTTGGAGTCGGCGGAGGACATGGTGGCGCAGATAATGGCGGCGGAGACCAGCCCCACGATGACCCCGGGGGCATGGGCGCTGGTGACGGCCATCATGGCGTTGCTGCCGTCGGCGGCCAGGCCGGGGATGGTGTCCTGGACGGCCAGGGCGGCCAGACCCAGCAGGGTGGGGAAGATGGACATGGCCGCCATGAGGATGGCGGAGAGCCAGGAGGCGTTCTGCGCGGTGCGCTCGTCCTTGGCGGTCTCGAACCGGGAGACCATCTCGGGCCCCGCCAGGAAGGTGCAGAAGTAGTTGAAGATGTAGCCGATGATGGTGACCCAGCCGATCTTGGCGAAGTCCAGCTGCACCGGGGGCAGGGCGGAGGAGATGGCCTCCCAGCCACCGCAGCCCTCAATGACGATGGGGGTGGCGATGGCCAGGCCCACCAAAATGATGATGAACTGGACCAGGTCGGAGATCTGGTCGGCAATCATGCCGCCGAAGGTGGTGTAGAGGATGACCACCAGGCCGGCAATGACCAGGGCCACGTTGGTGGGGATGCCCGTCAGGGTGGCCACCACGGTGCCGGAGGCGGCAATCTGGCTGGAGGTCAGGCAGAACAGGGACAGGACCCCCAGCACGGCGGTAAAGGTGCTGGAGAACTTGCCGAACCGGCGGCCCACCACCTCGGGGATGGTGACAGCCATGGTCTTGCGGATCTTGGGGGCGAAGTAGGCCAGGGGGATCATGGCGATGGACGCCGCCAGCACGTACCAGATGGCGGACATGCCCCATGCGCCGAAGGCCTTCTGGGCAAGGCCCGTGGTGGACCCGCCGCCGATGTTGTTGGCGGACAGGGAGAAGGCCACCATGAAAAGGCCCATCCGGCGGCCGGCCAGCATGTAGTCGGAGCTGTCCTTGATGTTCAGCTTGCCCACCACGAAGCCGATGATGAGCATACCCACCAGGTAGGCCGCCACGATGATCAGGGGGACGATCTGTAGCTGCATAGGATTTTCCTCCTTTTATTGTAGTCCCCCTCTCCCTTGCCCCCCGGGCCCGCTCTCTCCATGACACTTGGGAGAGGGGTTGCTCTCCTATATCATAGTCTATTGTGAACAAATTGTAAATAGCGAAAAATATTTTTTCTGGATACCTAAAAATTTTTGTGATTTGTAACAAGAGCAATCTATGCCCTTCTGCGGTTGCCAGGGGCGGAAAGCCGTGGTATACTGGAAAAGATTCCAAGACAGGAGGCGGCGGTATGCGGATCGGAACAGTACAGATCAACTCAAAGCTGGCCCTGGCCCCCATGGCCGGAGTCACCGACGCGGCCTACCGCCAGATCTGCGCGGAGCTGGGGGCGGGGCTGACCTGCACGGAGCTGGTCAGCGCCAAGGCTCTGTGCTACCAGGACAAGAAGAGCCGGCAGCTGCTGATGCCCTTCCCCGGGGAGGGGCCCTTCGCCGCCCAGATCTTCGGCAGCGACCCGGTGTGCATGGCGGAGGCCGCCCAGATCGCGGCCCAGGTCAGCGGTGCGGACTTCATCGACATCAACATGGGCTGCCCCGTGGGGAAGGTGGTCTCGAGCGGCGACGGCTCCGCCCTGATGAAGGACCCGGAGAAGGCCGCCCGGATCGCCGAGGCGGTGGTGAAGGCCAGCCCCGTGCCGGTGACGGTGAAGATGCGCCGGGGCTGGGACAAGGGCAGCGTCAACGCCGTGGAGCTCAGCCGGATGCTGGAGCAGGTGGGGGTGTCGGCCATCGCCGTCCACGGCAGGACCCGGGTGCAGATGTACGGCGGCACCGCCGACTGGACCACCATCCGGGAGGTGAAGGAGGCAGTGTCCCTGCCGGTCATCGCCAACGGCGACGTGTTCTCCCCGGAGGACGCGGCCCGCATCTTGAAGCAGACCGGGGCGGACATGGCCATGATCGGCCGGGGGTGCTTCGGCAACCCCTGGATCTTCCAACAGGCCGCCGCCCTGCTGGCGGGGGAGCCGGTGCCGGAGCGGCCGAGCCTGGCGGAGCGGTGCGACACCGCCGTGCGGCAGATCGAGCTGGCCGCCCGGTACAGCTGCGAGCGGGTGGCGGTGCTCACCGCCCGGCGGCACTACGCCTGGTACCTCAAGGGGGTGCCCCACGCCTCCTATTACAAGGAACAGATCGTCCGCATGGAGACGCTGGAAGACGTCTACCGGGTGACGAGAGGGATTAAGAGGGATCTGCATGACTGAACAGGAGCTGATCAGAGCCGCCGCGGCCGGGGATGAGGACGCCTTCGGGAAGCTGGTGGAGCAGTACCAGCACAAGGTATACCACCTGGCCCTGCGGATGTGCGGTCAGGAGGAGGACGCCGCCGATGTGGCCCAGGAGGCATTCCTGGCCGCCTGGCGGGGGCTGCCCGCCTTTCGTGGGGAGGCGGGCTTCGCCACATGGCTGTACCGGCTGACCTCCAACGCCGCCATCGACCACCTCCGCCGGGTGAAGCGCCAGCGGGGGGACGTGAGCCTGGACGACGAGGACCTGGGGCTGGACGCCCCGGACCAGGCGCCAGGCCCTCAGGAGCGGGCTGAGGGGCAGGAGCTGCGGCAGGCGGTGTCGGAGGGGCTGGGCCGGCTCAGCGACGACCACCGGCAGGTCCTGGTGCTGCGGGAGGTCCAGGGGATGCGGTACGAGGAGATCGCCGAGGCGCTGGACCTGGATCTGGGGACGGTGAAGAGCCGCATTGCCCGGGCCCGGGGCGCCCTGCGAAAAATTTTGCTGGAAAGCGGGAACTTATCCGGCTATCTGCCGTCTAACCTATCGAAACCAAAGGAAAGGGGGCGCTGACATGGATGCCTGCCGGGAATACGAAGGGCTCATCAGCGCCTTTATCGACGGCGAGATCACGGAGCCGGAGCGGGCGAAGCTCATGGAGCATATGGCCGCCTGCCCCGCCTGCCAGAGTTATTTTGACGACCAGATCGCCATTCACGACGCCCTGACCGGCCTGGAGGCCCAGGCTCCGGCGAACTTCTCTGAGCAGGTCATGGCCCGGGTCCGGGCCACGCCTCAGGAGCGTCCCCAGGAGAAGAGGAAGCGGATCGTTTTCCCTAGCTGGCGGCGCTGGGCGGCCCTGGCCGCCTGCTGCGCCCTGGCCGCGGGGGTGTGGGCCTTCGGCCCCGGCAAGCTCCGGGATTCGGCGGAGAACAGCGTGATCCAGTACGCTCGGGACGCCGCCGGGGAGGAGCGTCCGACGGAGGAGGCGGAGAGCGCCCCGGCGGAAGACGCCGGAGCGGCCGCCCAGGACAGTACCGCCGGTGGAGAGAGCGGGGCGGAGAGCTCTGTTTCCCCCGACGCTTCCGATGGGACCGACGGCTGTGAAACGCCGCAGAGCACGGAGACGGAGACCGTCTCCGCGCCGCCCCCCGCTCCGGCGAACACGGCGCTCCCGGAGGGCGCGCTGGGGAAAGTCCAGGTTCAGGACACCGGAGACGCCGGCGATGAGGCGGCCGCAGAGGACGCTTTGTCCGCCGAGCCCGCCGGGGAGGAGCCGGCAGAGGGGCAGGAGAGCGCCCAGGACGAGGTCTGCGTCCAGTTCTTCCAATCTCCTCCTATGGACGGCGCTGGGGCGGTGTGCCGCCTGGAGGAGGCGGAAACGGTGTCCGTAACCATCACCGCCTGGCAGGACGAGGCCTTCACTGCCCAGGTGACGGACCCTGGAAGCTGTGATTTCCTCCAGGCGGGGGACGAGGTGCTGGTCTGGTTCGAGACAGGCACGGAGGTCCTTCTCAGCGACGGGACGGTGTTCTCCTACGACGGAGAGGCGCCCAACGCCCCGGACTGCGGCCTGGAGGCGGGGACGGCGGTGGCCGTCACCTTCTCCAGCTACGAGACGGACCCGGCCCTCCGGCTGTACGCCGTGACGATACAGGAATAAAAAATTGGGGTGCGGCCCTCGGGCCGCACCCCAATTTTTATTCCTTATACCATTTCTTTGATGCTCTCCGCGATCTGGGGAGCGGTGAGGCCGTACTCAGCCAGAACCTCCCAGGCCTTGCCGGACTGGCCGAACTGGTCCTGGACCCCGATCTTCCGGAAGGCGCAGTCCACCTTGCCCATGAGCACCCCCGCTACCGCGTCGCCCAGGCCGCCGATGACGCTGTGCTCCTCCACGGTGACCACCCTGCCGCACTTTCTCGCCCACTCGGTGACGCACTCGCTGTCGATGGGCTTGACGGTGTGGACGTTGATGACAGCGGCACTGACGCCCTGGGCAGCCAGGAGGTCCGCGGCCTTCAGGGCCTCGCTGACCATCAGGCCGGTGGCGAACACCGCCACGTCGGCGCCCTCCCGGAGGACGTTGGCCTTGCCGATCTCAAAGGGGTAGTCCTCCTCGAACACCGGGGTGGCCAGCCGGGCCAGGCGGATGTACACCGGCCCCTCCATCTCCGCGGCGGCAAACACCGCCTTCCGGGTCTCACTTGCGTCGGCGGGGCAGATGACGGTCATGCCGGGGATCACCCGCATGAGGGCCAGGTCCTCCAGGCACTGGTGGCTGGCGCCGTCCTCGCCCACGGACACGCCGGCGTGGGACATGCAGAGCTTCACATTCAGCCGGGGGTAGGCGATGGAATTGCGGATCTGCTCGTAGACCCGGCCCGCGCCGAACATGGCGAAGGTGGAGCAGAAGGGGATCAGACCCATGGTGCTCATGCCGGCGGCCATATCCACCATGTTGGCCTCAGCGATGCCGATATTGAAGAACCTGTCGGGGAACGCCTTCTGGAACGTGGCGGTCATGGTGGACTTAGACAGGTCCGCGTCCAGGACCACCACCTTGTCGTTGACCTTGCCCAGCTCGGCCAGGGCCTCGCCGTAGGCCGCTCTCGTCGCTTTCTCACTCATTGTCTCAGCCCTCCAATTCCTTCAATGCCTGCTGCCGCTGCTCCTCGCTGGGCGCCTTGCCGTGCCAGCCCGCCTGGTTCTCCATGAAGCTGACGCCCTTGCCCTTGACGGTGTGGGCCAGGATGGCCTTGGGCTTGCCGGGCTCCGTGGCCTCGTTCAGGGCGGCCAGGACCTGCTCCAGGTCGTTGCCGTCGGACAGCTCCACCAGGTGGAACCCAAAGGCCCGGAGCTTGGCGGCCATGTCCCCCAGGCTCATGACCTCGTCGTTGGGCCCGTCGATCTGCAGGCCGTTGTTGTCAATGACTACCGTAAGGTTGTCCAGCTTATAGTGGCTGGCGGCCATAAAGGCCTCCCACACCTGGCCCTCCTGGCACTCGCCGTCCCCCAGGATGGTGTATACCCTGGTGTCCTTCCCCATGTGCTTGGCCCCCAGGGCCATGCCCACGGCGAGGGATACGCCCTGGCCCAGGGAGCCGGTAGAGGCGTCCACCCCGGGGATTTTCTTCATGTCCGGGTGGCCCTGGAGCATCCCGTGGAGCTGGCGGAAGGTCTTGAACTCGTCCTTACTGAAAAATCCCAGCTCCGCCAGCACTCCGTAGTAGCAGGGAGCGGCGTGGCCCTTGCTGAGGACGAAGCGGTCCCGGTCCGGGTCCTTGGGATTCTTTGGATCAATCCGCATCTGCGTACAGAAGATGGCGCTCATCAACTCCACGGCGGACAGGGACCCGCCGGGGTGGCCGCTGCCGGCGTTGGCCGTCATGTTGATGATGTCCCGCCGGACCTCTGTGCAGAAGTCTTTCAGCTGTGCTGTATTCATGGCATTTCCTCCCCATTGAATTTTGCCTTTTTTAAGGATACCGCACTCGGGGCCCAAAGTCAATCGGCGCGCCCTCTCCGCGGCGGGAAAATTGACATTTTGGGCCCCAGGCGGTATAATACCGGCGATCATGAACACAGCTTGGCGGCGGAGGCCGCCGGCGAGGAGGGACCTATGCTCAAGGCAGTTGTATTCGATCTGGACGGCACGCTCCTGGACACCATTCCGGACATTGCGGCGGCGCTGAACCACTCCCTGGCCGCCAACGGCCTACCCACCCACCCGGCGAAGGCGGTGGAGGGCTTCGTGGGGGGCGGCATACGCTCCGCCGTGGTGAAGGCCGCCCCGGCGGGGTCCTCCGAGGCGGTCATCGAACAGGTGCTGGCGGGGTACCACGACGTGTACGTGGCCCACTGCACGGACAGGACCGCCCCCTATCCCGGGGTGGAGGACATGCTCGCCGCCCTCACCGCCCGGGGCCTCCAGCTGGGGGTGCTGAGCAACAAGACCGAGGCCACCGCCCGGAAGATCATCGCCCACTACTTCCCCGACACGCCCTTCCGCTTCGTCTTTGGCCGGGCGGAGGGACGGCCCTTGAAGCCCGACCCCGGCGCCGCCGCCCCGGTGCTGGAGGCCCTGGGCCTGGCCCCGGAGGAGATCGCCTACGCCGGGGACAGCGGCACCGACGTGACCTTCGCCAAGGCTGTGGGCTTTCTGGCGGCGGCCACCCCCTGGGGCTACCGGAGCCGGGAGGAGCTGGCCGCCCTGTCCCCGGACCTCCTGCCGGAGACGGCGGCGGAGCTGACGGCGGCGCTGCTGGAGCGGGCCGACGGCTGAGACGCGGCGGGTGGAGCAAGGCTTTGCGGGGCATTTGATTTCATTCGAAGCGGGCTTTGCCCCCTAGAGCTCCCCCCGGCGCTGTGCGGTTTTTACTTCTGAGGAAAGTTTTTCGACACGCTGAGGCGGGCCGACGTTTGGCGGCCCGCCTCGCCGCTTTCCCGGATTAGAGACCATCCTCCCCCCGCAAATTTTCAAATTTCGGGCGGTTAGCCCTTGTTTTTTTCACAAAGGAGAGTAAAATAAAGGGTCGAGAGAATTTGCGGGCATCCTACCCACACCATTCCGCACCATTTTGCGAAAAAGAAGGAATAACTGCTATGACGAAAGTAAACGTGATCTCCGGCTTCCTGGGCGCGGGGAAGACTACCCTGATCCGCAAGCTCCTGGAGGAGGCACTGAAGGGCGAGAAGGTGGTCCTCATTGAGAACGAGTTCGGGGAGATCGGCATTGACGGCGGCTTCCTCCGGGACGCCGGGGTGGAGATCAGCGAGATGAACTCCGGGTGCATCTGCTGCTCCCTGGTGGGGGACTTCGGCAAGGCCCTGGAGCAGGTGATGGACCAGTTCCACCCCGACCGCATCCTCATCGAGCCCTCCGGCGTGGGCAAGCTCTCCGACGTGGTCCGGGCTGTCCAGGGCGTGGCGGAGCGCATCCCCGGCATGGTCCTGGGCTGCGCCGTCACCGTGGCCGACGCCACCAAGTGCAAGGTCTATATGAAGAACTTCGGCGAGTTCTACGACAACCAGATCGTCCACGCCGGGGCCATCATCCTCAGCCGCACCCAGAAGCTCAGCGAGGAGAAGCTGGCGGAGGTGGCGGTCCTGCTGCGGGAGAAGAACCCCCAGGCACCCATCGTCACCACCGCCTGGGACCAGCTCGCCGGCGGGCAGCTCCTGGCCGCCATGGAGGAGGGCAACACCCTGGCCCGGGAGCTGCTGGACGAGGAGGAGGTCTGCCCCGTCTGCGGCTGCCACCACGACCACGACCATGAGCACCACCATGACCACTGCGATCACGAGCATGAGCATGATCACGACCATGACCACGAGCATGACCATCACCACGACCACGAGCATGACCATCACCACGACCACGAGCACCACCATCACCACCACGGCCACGACGCCGACGAGGTGTTCTCCAGCTGGGGTGTGGAGACCACGAGGACCTTCTCTGAGGAGAGCTTGCGGTCCATCCTGGCGGAGCTGGACACCGGCCGGTATGGCGCGGTGCTCCGGGCCAAGGGCATCGTGAAGGCGGAGGACGGCCGCTGGCTCCACTTCGACTACGTGCCGGAGGACCACCAGGTCCGCTTCGGCGGCGCGGACTACACCGGGCGGCTGTGCGTCATCGGCAGCAAGCTGGACGAGGCCGGGCTGCACGCCCTCTTCGGGGTGTAAGCCATGGCCAGGACGGAACAGGTCTTCCCCGTCTACATGGTGGCGGGCTTCCTGGACAGCGGCAAGACCTCCTTCATCAACGGCATCCTCTCCGACGGCTTCGCCCGGGAGGACCGGACGCTGCTGCTGTGCTGTGAGGAGGGGGAGACGGAATATGACCCCAAGGCCCTGGGCAACGTGACGGTGGTGACGGTGGACGACCAGGAGGCGCTGACACCGGAGTTTTTGCTGGCCCAGCAGCGGAAGTGCCGGGCCACCCAGATCATCGTGGAGTACAACGGTATGTGGCAGATCCAGGACTTCTACACCCAGTCCATGCCCCCCTCCTGGGTCCTCTACCAGATCATTGTCACCGCCGAGGGCCCCACCTTCGAGCTCTACGCCAAGAATATGGGCTCCCTCATGCTGGAGAAGCTCCGCAACGCCGACATGATCATCATCAACCGCTGCGACCAGGCCCTGCGGGACGCCCTGCGGCGGCGGAACCTGCGGATGGTGAACCGCCGGGCGGACATCTATCTGGAAAATACCGACGGCACCAGCGAGGACTACATGGACGGCACCGTCTCCGCCTTCGACCTGACCGCCGACCCCATCGTGGTCACCGACGAGGACTACGGCTTCTGGTTCGTGGAGATCATGGACAATCCCAAGATGTACAAGGGGAAGCGGGTGCGGTTCCGGGCCATGATGTGCAAGCCCCCCCGGTACGGGGACTACTTCACCCCCGGCCGGTTCGCCATGGTCTGCTGCGCCGAGGACATGAACTTCCTGGCGGTGGCCTGCATCGGCTACGACGTGAAGGACATCCCAGAGCGAACCTGGGTGGAGATCACCGCCGTGTGCCGGGTTGAGCACTGGGACCCCTACGGCGAGGAGGACGGGCCGGTGCTCCATGTGGAGCGCGTGGTCCCCTGCGAGAAGCCAAAAGAGGAAGTTGTTCAGATGTAGTGGAGCCCACACCCCGGGTTACTTTTCTCTTGTCAGAAAAGTAACCAAAAGGACACTTAGGAGGGGGACACTTTCGACTGTGTCCCCCTCCTAAGAATCTCCCCCCGCAACGACCAATGAGGGGGCTGCGGCCCCCTCTTTGGATTCTCCCCCGGCCCCGCAGCCCTGCGAGGCGCTTCCACCGGCGAACAGAGAGACTGGAGGATATGCGGGGGTTTCCAAAGGGGGGCGGGCGCCCCCCTTTGTGTCGTCGCGGGGGAGGGATCCATAAGGGAGGGACCCCATCGAAAGGGTCCCTCCCTTATGCGGCTTTTTGGTTACTTTTTGTCCGCACAAAAAGTAACCCGGGTCTGGGCCGGGGAGGCCCAGGATCTTCGGGGTACGGGGGCAAAGCCCCCGAAAAAGAGGCATGGACCCGAAGGCCCCAAAATTATATCCACAAAATTATTGACAAACAATAATTTCTCTGGTATGCTGACAGCAGAGATTATTGTAAAACAATAATTATCAAGGAGGCTCGCCATGGAAAAGTCCCCGATTCAAAAGAAGCTGTCCTGGGCTTTGGGCTGCGCCCTGCTGGGGGCGGCGCTGGCCCTGGCATTCCCGGTGGAGGTCACGGTGGAGGGCCTGGCCGCCCCGGTGACCGCTGTCGGGCAGGCCCTGCGGGGGCTGTCCCTGTCCGGCGGGGCGGGAAACGCCGCCGCCTGGGGGATCGTCCTGCTGGTCTCGGCCCTGCCCCTGCTCCCCTGGTTTCTGCTGCGGCGGCGGGGGAGGGCGGTGGAGGACTGGCTGCTGGTCCTGCTGATCCCCCAGTTTTTCACCCTGCTCTACTACGCCGTGAACCCCACGCTGATTGGGAGCATGGCGGCGGACTTCCTGCCCCTGGCCCAGATGCTGGCCATGGTCTCCACAGCCCTGACCTGGCTGGTGCTCCGCTTCCTCCGGGGGATGGCGGAGGCGGAAGGAACGCGGCTGGTTTCGGCGGTGTCCGTCCTCCTCACCGGCTGCGCCCTGGTCCTGTCCCTGGGGGCGGGGGCCGCCCTGGCCGGGGACTGGCGGGCCGCGGCGGAGGAGGCCCAGGCCAGGAACGCCGGAAACGCCGGCTTCACCGTGGCCGTCCTGGGCGTCCTGGCCCTGCTGCGGCTGGGCCCCTACCTGCTGGGGGCGGCGGCCCTGCTGTGGGGCGGGCGGCTGGTGGAGCAGGCGGGCCGGGAGCCCTTCGCCCGGGAGACGGCAGAGCTCTGCGACCGGGCCGCCCACGCCTGCCGGACGGCGGCCCAGGGGTCCGTCCTGCTGTCTCTGACGGTGAACCTGATCCAGCTGGCCCTCTTTGATCTGCTGGTCCAGTCGAACTTCTCCGTGTCCCTGGACCTGCTGCCCCTGGCCCTGGCGGGGGCCATGTTCCTCCTCAGCCGCTGGATGCGGCAGGGCCTGGCCCTCCGGGAGGACAACGACTCCATCATATAGGGGGGCGGGCCATGGCCATTACGGTACATCTCAGCGAGGTCCTGAAGGCCCGGGGCATGACAGCCAAGGAGCTGTGCGCCAAAGTGGGGATCACCGAGGCCAACCTCTCCATCCTCCGCTCCGGGAAGGCCAGCGGCGTGCGGTTCCACACCATCAACAGAATTTGCTACTACCTGGACTGCGAGGTGGGGGACATCCTCCGCTTCGACGGGAGATTGGAGGACGGCGATGCGGAATAAACGGATAAGATTGGCCGCCCTGGCGGCGGCTCTGGCCCTGGTGCTGGCGGGGTGCTCCCTGGCCCAGCCGGAGCGGCAGGAAAAACAGGCGGACCGGTTCGTGGGGGTCTTTTTGGTCTGTACCGCGGACGGGGTGTGGGACGCGCTGACCGGCAACCCCAACCTGGTGGAGTACGGCCAGGAGGAGCTGACCGCCGAGGGCCTCGGGTCCTTCACCGTCCCCAGGGAGGTCCTGATCGCCCAGTACGACCCAGAGGAGAGGACTTATACCTTCCCCGGCCTGGAGGGCTGGGCCCTGTTCACCTACACCAGAGAGGACGAGGACGGCTCCTATATCGCGTCCTGCTCCGACATGGCGGAGGGCAACTTCGCCACGGAGGTCACGGACCAGGGGACCAGCGAGACCATGGAGGGGACCATCTACTATGGCCCGCCGGCGGACGCCGGGGCGGACTGGGACCCCTACGACGATTTTTACGGCATCTGGCACGCCTATCAGGTCTACCAGGCCCCCGACGGCACGGTGTACACCGACGGCAGCGGCAACAGCTACAGCGGCGGCGGCAGCATGGGCTTCACCCGGGAGGAGACCTATACCTCCACCGTCAACGGGGAGACCTCCGCCGACACCGTCTCCGTGACGGTCAACATCGAGCTGGCGCCCCGGATTGAGCGGCTGGTGGTCAGCCAGTTCGGCGCTGACAACACCCTTCTCCGGTCCCAGGAGCTCCCACTGGGAGTAGACCTGGAGCCGATGGCCTGCGGGGCGGACGCCGCCTGGGCGCTGGTGGAGGCGTACAATCAGGACGGCACGGTGGAGCGGACGGCCTACACCCTCCCCGGCCCGGACGGCGAGCCCATCTACCACTCCCTGGTGATCCTGGACGACCAGGGCATGGGGACCAGCGCGACCCTGGAAATCTCCCAGGCCCGGCAGTGAGCACCCACACAACGCAAACAGGGGGCGGCACGATGTGCCGCCCCCTGCTTTTACGCTTCCGGCTCAGCCGCCAGGATGGCCTTGATCTCCGGGACGGACCGCCCCTGTTTCCGCAGGTCCCGGATGTACTGGAGCCGGGCCACGCTCTCCTCCCGGCGGTACCGCCGGGTCAGGTTCTCCTCCGCCTGGTAGAAGGGGAGCATCCCCTCCTCGGTGTAGAACTTCAACGTGCTGTAGCGGACGTCTGTGAGCCGGGCCAGCTCGCCGATGGTCACATACTCCGCCTTCTCAATGACCTCCATGGGCCTCTGCCGGGACATGGGCGCACCTCCTCAGGAGCAGATGACGACCATGGCGGCAGCAATGTCGATCATACCCTCGACGTGTGCTACCAGTTCGCCAACCAGCTTCCCCTCGGGGGAGGCCACGATGGCCTTCAGCTTCTCCTTGATGGTCTTCTGCTCGTAGGCGGAGAAATAGGTCTTGACGCACTTTCCCTTCTCCAGCAGCACCACCAGGGCCGCGATGTCCTCCGTGACCTCGCCGTCCTCCAGGAGCTCCGCCCGGACCATGTCGATGACGGCCTCCACCGCCTCCTTGGAGGGGACAAAATTCTTCTTATTGCCCAGCAGGCCGCCCCGGGCCTCCTGAGCCAGCCCCAGGTCTACCAGGGACCGGCCCACGTCCTCCATCAGCCTGACCAGCCGCTTGTCGGTGACGGAGTAGGTATAGGCCTCCACGATCTTCTCCAGGGCCTTGGGCTTGTCCCCCACGAACTCGTACAGGCTCCCCAGGTAGGCCCGGTTCTCCGGCAGAGGGGACGTCGTTTGGACCTTCTTCCCCTCGATGGCCAGACAGCCCGCCAGGCGCAGGTCCAGCAGCCCCGCCGCCACCAGACACACCAGCTTCTCGGTGCTGAAGCTGGGGATGCCGCCCTTTTCATTCACAGCGCAGATCATGTATTCCTGAACCAGAGATAAGTCTTTCATGGTGCCCTCCAAATATAGGATAGTGTTTGGTGACTCCTTATCGCTTATTACTTACTACTTACTGGTTATGATTTGATTGTACACATCCTGCCGCGAATGTCAAGAGGGAATCGAAGCAATCACGAAAAATTTTCAGCGGGGCAGGGGAGCGGCGTGCTTCATCATATGAAAAGGCCGGCGCCCACGTGGGGCGCCGGCCTTGCGGTCAGCGGTTTTGAAACCGAACGGATTAATACATGCCGTCCATGCCGCCGCCCATGCCGGGGTTGGCGGCGGGAGCGGGAGGCTCGGGCTTGTCGGCCACCAGGGACTCGGTGGTCAGGACCATGGAGGCCACGGAGGCGGCGTTCTCCAGGGCGGAGCGGGTAACCTTGGCGGGGTCCACGATACCGGCGGGGATCATGTCGCAGTAGGTCTCCTTGTAGGCGTCGAAGCCGTAGCCGACCTTGCCGCTGGACTGGATCTTCTCCAGGACCACGCTGCCGTCCACGCCGGCGTTGGCGGCGATCTGACGGATGGGGGAGGTCAGGGCGGCGGCGATGATGCGCACGCCGGTCTTCTCGTCGCCCTCCACGTCGTTCACCAGGGCCTCCACAGCGGGCACGGCGTTGACATAGGCCACGCCGCCGCCGGCCACGATGCCCTCCTCAACAGCCGCCTTGGTGGCGTTGAGGGCGTCCTCGATGCGGAGCTTCTTCTCCTTCATCTCGGTCTCGGTAGCGGCGCCCACCTTGATGACGGCCACGCCGCCGGCCAGCTTGGCCAGGCGCTCCTGGAGCTTCTCCTTGTCGTAGTCGCTGGTGGTCACGGCGATCTGGCTGCGGATCTGGGCAACCCGGGCCTTGATGGCCTCCTTGTCGCCGGCGCCGTCCACGATGACGGTGTTCTCCTTGTTGACCTTCACCTGGCGGGCGCGGCCCAGCATGTCGATGGTGGCGCTCTTCAGGTCATAGCCCAGCTCCTCGCTGATGACCTGGCCGCCGGTGAGGATGGCGATATCCTGGAGCATCTCCTTGCGGCGGTCGCCGAAGCCGGGGGCCTTGACGCAGACCACGTTCAGGGTGCCGCGCAGACGGTTGACCAGCAGGGTGCTCAGGGCCTCGCCCTCCACGTCCTCGGCAATGATCATCAGCTTCTTGCCGGACTGGACCATCTGCTCCAGCAGGGGCAGGATGTCGGCGATGACGGAGATCTTCTTGTCGGTGATGAGGATATAGGCGTCGTCCACCACGGCCTCCATCTTCTCCATGTCGGTGGCCATGTAGGGGGTGATATAGCCCCGGTCGAACTGCATGCCCTCCACCACGTCGCTGTAGGTCTCGGCGGTCTTGGACTCCTCGATGGTGATGACGCCGTCGTGGCCAACCTTCTCCATGGCCTCGGCGATCAGCTTGCCGATGGTTTCGTCGCCGGAGGAGACGGCACCCACGCGGGCGATGTCGTCGCTGCCGTTGACCTTCTGGCTGTTCTCGCGGATGGCGTTCACAGCGGCCTCCACGGCCTTGGACATGCCCTTCTTCATGACGATGGGGTTGGCGCCGGCGGCCAGGTTCCGCAGACCCTCGTGGATGATGGACTGGGCCAGCAGGGTGGCGGTGGTGGTGCCGTCGCCGGCCACGTCGTTGGTCTTGGTGGAGACCTCCTTCACCAGCTGAGCGCCCATGTTCTCGAGGGGATCATCCAGCTCGATCTCCTTGGCGATGGTCACGCCGTCGTTGGTGATGAGGGGGGAGCCGAACTTCTTGTCCAGCACCACGTTCCGGCCCTTGGGGCCCAGAGTGACCTTTACGGTATCGGCCAGCTGGTTGACGCCGGCTTCCAGAGCCTTGCGGGCCTCGTCGCCCCGCTTGATAAGCTTAGACATATCGCATTACCTCCAAATATCAGAAAGAAAATTTACGAAACACAGCTTCCGCCGCCCTGTCCCACGGGGGAGGGAGCGGTACGGACTTCCAACCAGCGGATCAGTCGACGATGGCCAGGATGTCGTTCAGGCGGACAATGGTGAACTCCTCGTCGCCGATCTTCACATTGGAGCCGGCGTACTTGTCGGTGATGACCTTGTCGCCGGGCTTGACGGTCATAACGATCTCCTTGCCGTCCACCATGCCGCCGGGGCCAACAGAGATGACCTCGGCCACGGAGGGCTTCTCCTTGGCGCTGGAGGTGAGGATGATGCCGCCCTTGGTGGTCTCCTCCGCCTCCATGGCCTTCAGCACGACGCGGTCAGCTAAGGGAGTGAGTTTCATAGTTGGTTCCTCCTATATGAATATTTTTTTGAACCAGATAAAGTGACACCGTTAGCACTCAAAACCTTGGAGTGCTAACGGTGCTTATCTTACAACATCCTTAGCCATATTGCAAGAGGGTTTTCAAAAAATTTGTGGCCTTTTACAAAAAGTTCACAAACTGGCAGCCTCTGCCGGAAGGGGGCGGGCGGTGGCATTGGGGTCGCAGCCCCGGGGGCCGAAAAAGTTCACCTTCCCCTGGGCCATCCGCAGCTCCACCCGGCGGCCGATGATGGACTCCCCGTCCAGGCAGGTGACGATGTCCCGGTCGTGGGACTCGATGACGACCTCCCGGGCGGTGTAGCACCGGGCGTACTGAGGGAAGCGGTAGTAGCCGCCGTTGGCGTAGGCCCCCACGAACTTCAAAAAGTCCAGGCGGCTGACCTTTTTCACCACCATGGTGTTGAGCACCCCGTCGTCCATCCGGGCCTCGGCCACGGGCATGAAGCCGCCGCCGTAGTACCGGCCGTTGCACACGGAGGCCAGGACGAAGGAGCCGGTCAAGGACTGGCCGTCCAGGGTGACGGTCCAGGTGTGGCCCAGGTCCCGGAGGAGGAAGTTCACCGCCAGGGAGGCGATATAGCTGCTGCGGCTGCCCAGGAGGGGGCTCTGGCCGAAGCGGTGGACGTCGTGGGCCACCTGGGCGTCGAAGCCGGAGCAGGCGATGGTCAGAGCCGCCCGGCCGTTGCACTCGATGGCGTCCAGGGAGAACTGGGGGCCGTCGAAAAGGTTCTCCGGGTCGGAGAACAGGGGGGCGGCGTCCCCGAAGTTCTTCAGGAAGTCGTTGCCGGTGCCCACGGGGACGCAGGTCATGGCGGCGTTGGGGAGGCCGATGATCCCGTTGGCCACCTCGTTGATGGTGCCGTCGCCGCCGCAGGCATAGAACCGCAGGTCCTCCCCGGTCTGGGCCATGGAGCGGGCGGTCTCGGCGGCGTGGCCTGCCCGCTTGGTGAGGATGCACTCCACCTCCAGGCCGTGGCGGGCCTGGAGGCCCTTGGCCATCTCCATCAGCTCCACCGTGGCGTCCCGCTTCCCGGCGGTGGGATTGATGATGAATACATGCTTCATTGCTCTCGCTCCTATTTTTACACACAACCTTCCAATATTCTTCGGCCCTGCGGACCGAACGGCAATTGTTTCTTGTCGAAACCGGTGGGGCCTGCGGGCCCCACACCCCAGGAGTTTTATGGGGCCTCCCCGGCCCCACACCCCGGGTCACTTTTTCCTCGGCGAAAAAGTGACCAAAACGCCGCCGGGGACACCCCGGTCCCCGATTCTTTGCCCAATCGGTCTCTATCGAGTTTGCAACTGCGGTGCCACTGAATCAGGTTTTTGGCATCTAATCTGTGGCGGGTCTATCAACGATGCTTCGGCTGCCGCCCTGTTAATGGGGTACATCAATCTTGTGATTCGTATCGGTGAATCCTTCAACGCTCCGGGTATGGCAGATGTTCGGGAAGTCCCAAAACATAGTCAGCGGAAACTTGGTAAAACCGGCAGAGGGCAATGATGTCCTCTATGCTGTATTTCGCTCTGCGCTTTTCGTATTTGGATATAGCGGACTGCTGACAACCTAAAACCGCCGCAATCTCTTTCTGCCCAATATCCCGGTCCTGCCGCAGTGCTGTCAGACGGTCAACGTAGTCCATTTTCTCACCTCGGGAATATCTTATGATATTCCAAAATGGACTATTGACAAAAAGTCTTAGGTAGACTATATTTGCCATGAGGTGAATGAGGTGCGCAACTACATTAAACGGAAGAGAGTGGTCTTAACTCTCCCACTTCCTGCTTATGAGCAGCTCCAGCGGCTGGCGAAAGAGACGGATCGGACCATCCCCGGCTACATCAGATTCCTGATTACCCAGCATCTGGCCAAATCAGGCTTATCTGTGTATGTCCAGGAAAATGGTTCTCAACAAAAATAGGGAACTCTTCGTCTATGCGGGGGATTCCACAAGGGGGGCGCGCGCCCCCCTTTGTGTCGTCGTGGGGGAGGGGTACATAGGGGAGGGACCCCATCGAAAGGGTCCCTTCCCTATGCGTGCTTTTGCCTACTTTTCCCACGAGGGAAAAGTAGGTCGGGGTACGGGGCTGAAAGCCCCGAAAGCTATCGAATAGAATAGCAGTAACCGGTGAAGAAAAATATTTCTCCCCCACCCGCCCGGCGAAACGCGAATCAGCCCTGCATCGGCCAGATGCGCCGGCACAGTCTCCGCGTGAAGGGGAGAGGAGGCTTATGCCTCCTCATCCTCCTTTTTGGTGATCATAATGTTCAGCTCATCCAGCTGCTTCTGCTCCACGAAGGAGGGCGCGCCCATCATCAGGTCCTGGGCGTTCTTGTTCATGGGGAAGGGGATGATCTCCCGGATGGAGTCCTCGCCGGCCAGGAGCATGACCATGCGGTCCACGCCGGGGGCGATGCCCGCATGGGGGGGCGCGCCGTAGCAGAAGGCGTTGTACATGGCGGGGAACTTCTTCTTCACGTCCTCCTCGCCCAGGCGGACCAAGCTGAAGGCCTTAATCATAATCTCCGGGTCGTGGTTCCGCACCGCGCCGGAGGAGAGCTCCACGCCGTTGCACACCAGGTCGTACTGGAAGGCGGTGATGGTCAGGGGGTCGATCTCCCCGGCGATGGCCTTGTCCAGAATCTCCGCGCCGCCGTTGGGCATGGAGAAGGGGTTGTGGCAGAACTCCAGCTCCCCGCTCTCCTCGCCGATCTCGTACATGGGGAAGTCCACGATCCAGCAGAACTCGTAGCGCTCCTTGTCCATGTGGTTGGGGCAGAGGGCGCCCAGCTTGTTCCGCAGCACGCCGGCGGCCTTCTGGGCGGCGCCTTTCTTCCCGGCGGTGAGGCCCACGAAGGTGTTGGGCTGGAGGCCCAGGGCCTCCTTCGCCGCCTCTTCACGACCGGAGAGGAACTTGGCGATGCCGCCGGCGATCTGGCCGTTCTCGTCCATGCGGAACCAGTAGGGCTTGCTGCCCGCCTGGACCTCCACGTCGGCGCAGAGCTTGTCGATCTGCTTCCGGGTGGCGGCGAAGTCCGTGACCACGATGGCCTTCACCGTGTTCCCGGCGAAGGGCTCGAAGCCGCAGCCGGAGAGCAGCTCCGTCACATCTGTGACGGTCAGGTCGATCCGCAGGTCCGGCTTATCGGAGCCGTAGGTCTCCATGGCCTCTGTAAAGCCGATGCGCTTGAAGGGCGCCGTGGAGGCCACGTTGTAGGTGCCGAATTTGGCGAAAATGGGGGGCAGCACGTCCTCCAGCACCGCGAACACGTCGTCCTGGGTGGCGAAGCTCATCTCCATATCCAGCTGGTAGAACTCGCCGGGGGAACGGTCGCCCCGGGCGTCCTCATCCCGGAAGCAGGGGGCGATCTGGAAATACTTGTCGAAGCCGGAGGTCATCAGCAGCTGCTTGAACTGCTGGGGAGCCTGGGGCAGGGCGTAAAATTTGCCGGGGTGCTTCCGGGCGGGGACCAGGTAGTCCCGGGCCCCCTCGGGGGAGGAGGCGGTGAGGATGGGGGTGGTGATCTCCAGGAAACCGTGGTCCGTCATGGCGGAGCGGAGGGCGGAGACCACGTTGCAGCGGAGGATGATGTTCTTCTTCACCTCGGGGTTCCGGAGGTCCAGGTAGCGGTACTTCAGCCGCAGGGTCTCGTCAGCCTGGCGGCTGCGGTTGATCTGGAAGGGCAGCTCGTTGTAGCGGCAGCGGCCCAGGACCTCCACCTTCTCCGGCACCACCTCGATCTCGCCGGTGGGCAGGTTGGGGTTCTTGCTGCTCCGCTCCCGGACCACGCCCTCCACAGAGATGACGCTCTCCTTGTTCAGGCCGTGGATGACCTCCATGATCTCCGGCGTCTCCACCACCACCTGGGTGGTGCCGTAGAAGTCCCGGAGGACCACGAAGGCAAAGTTCTGCCCGACTTCCCGGACGTTCTCCATCCAGCCGCTGAGCTTCACCGCCTGGCCCACATGCTCCAGGCGCAGTTCCCCACAGGTGTGGGTGCGATTCTGTGTCATAGTTGCTCCTCTTTTCTATTACATTTAGTATATCTATCTTGAAATATTACTATTCCTTTAGGGTAGCGTGGGTCCGGATGACCTCCATGACCTCTCCCAGCCACTGGTCCATGGCCCTGGTGTTGGCCTGCCACCTCTCTCCGCCCGCGACATCCACATCCAGGGTCCCGTAAAAATTGTTGAAATCCAGCAGCGACCCGCCGCCTATGGTGCCGTCGGGAAGGGTCACATCTGCATCATAATCCAGAATGACCCACCATTGAAACTGTTCCGTCCCATTGGGGTAGTGGTAGCGGATAAACGGCCTGGGCAGCAGGTTCCACAGGGAGCGGCTGTAGCTCTGTTCCTCAAAGAGGGCCCTCAGCTGGTCATAAGCCGGGTCCCCCGGGGCAAACTCAGCCTCGTAGGATTCATTTTCCCTGGGCCGCCCGTTGGGGCTGTAGTCGGCGTAGACCCGAATCCGCTGGCAGGGGGGAAGCTCCGCCCCCGGGATCAGCTCCTGAAAGGGGATAGGCCGGGTGTACCACAGGGCAAGCAGGACCAGGGCGGCGGCCACCGCCGCCAAAATGATCCACTTTTTCTGCGCTGGGGACAGTGGCTTCTTGCCGGAAACTGCTGGCTCCATAAAGCGGCTCCTTTCCTCTGATCGCGGGGCCCTGCCCCCACACCCCTCGGTTCAGATCCTGTGGGGGTTACCCACCCCCACACCCCGGGCGTATCGGGGGCTGCGCGCCCCCGTACCCCGCGGTTCAGACCTTGTGGGGGCTACCAGCCCCCACGCCCCGGGCGTCTCGGGGGCTACGCGCCCCCGTACCCCGCGGTTCAGACCTTGTGGGGGCTACCAGCCCCCACGCCCCGGGCGTCTCGGGGGCTACGCGCCCCCGTACCCCGCGGTTCACTTTTGGACGCCCAAAAGTGAACCGAAAAACCGCCAAAACCCATGGTTTTGGATTCCTTTTTCCAATCGGTCTGTATCAATGGGGAAACTTCTCTGCCACTGAATCAGGTTTTGGTCATCTAATCTACAGCGGGTCTATCAACGATGCTTCGGCTACCGCCCTGTTAAAGGGGTACATGTTTCTCGGGATGCTTGTCGAAACATGTTTCTTAATAACGCACCACGGAAGTATCCATCGTTAGACAGGATATTGGGAGGTCCTGCGGGGGATTCCAAAGGGGGACAGGCGTCCCCCTTTGTGTCGTTGCGGGTAGGGGATTTTTAAGGGGGAGGGGGAGTCGAAACACCCTCCCCCTTAAACGTGTTTTTGGTTACTTTTTGCACGAGCAAAAAGTAACTCGGGGTACGGGGCTGAAAGCCCCGAGAGTAACGAGTTGCAGAGCAGCCCGCTCTGCGCGGAATCACTCTTTGATGGGCGATACATTCCCTTGGCCAGCGAGCCCCTTTTGAAGGTACTCCGCCGCCTCCGCGGCGGGGAGGGCCACCTGCTCCCCGGTGGCCATGTCCTTCACGGACACCGTCCCCTGGGCGATCTCGTCGTCCCCCAGGAAGAGCACGTAAGGCACGCCGATCCGGTCGGCATAGGTCATCTTCTGCTTGAACTTCTTCTGCTCAGTGTAGAGCTGGGTCCGCACCCCGGCCTGCCGGAGCTGGGTGGCCAGGGCCGCCGCCGGCCCCAGGTCTCCCGTCATGGGGAGGATCAGGGCGTCGGCGGGGGCGCTGTTCAGCGCCTCGTTCAGCATGCCCTGCTCCTGGAGAACATAGAACAGGCGGGTCAATCCGATGGAAATTCCCACTCCGGGGAGTTGTTTATCAGTATAATATTCCGCTAAGTTATCATATCTGCCCCCGGAACACACGCTGCCGATCTCCGGATGGTCCAACATGGTGGTCTCATACACGGTGCCTGTGTAGTAGTCCAGGCCCCGGGCGATGGTCAGATCCACGGCGAAATTCTTCTCCGGCACGCCGAAGGCGGAGAGGTACTTCACCACGGTGTGCAGCTCGTCCAGCCCCTGGTCGAAGATCTTGTTCCGTCCCCGGTAGCTCTCCAGAGCGGAGAGCACCTGCTGGTTGCTCCCCTGGATAGAGATGAAGGTCAGGATCTCCCCGGCCTGGTCCTCCGTCAGACCGATGTCCTCCGCCGTCAGCAGATCCCGGACCTTCTCGGCCCCGATCTTGTCCAGCTTGTCCACAGTCCGCATGATGTCCCCGGCCTTGTCGGTGAGGCCCAGCATGGCGTAGAAGCCGTTCAGGATCTTCCGGTTGTTCACCCGGATCTGGAAGCGGTGCAGCCCCAGGCGGGTAAAGACCTGGTAGATGATGGCGGGGATCTCCGCCTCGTTGGTCACGTCCAGCTTGCCGTCGCCGATGATGTCGATGTCCGCCTGGTAGAACTCCCGGAACCGGCCCCGCTGGGCCCGCTCCCCCCGGTAGACCTTGCCAATCTGATAGCGGCGGAAGGGGAAGGAGAGGTCGTTGTAGTGGAGGGCCACGTACTTGGCCAGAGGCACCGTCAGGTCAAAGCGGAGGGCCAGGTCCGCGTCGCCCTTGGTGAAGCGGTAGATCTGCTTCTCCGTCTCGCCGCCGCCCTTGGCCAGCAGCACCTCGCTGGCCTCGATGATGGGGGTGTCCAGGGGGGTGAAGCCATAGAGGCTGTAGGTCTCCCGGAGGATTTCCATGATGCGCTCCATGACCATCTGCTGCCGGGGCAGCAGCTCCATGAAGCCGGAGAGGGTCCTTGGTTGTACTTTCATTTTCTTTCTCCTTACGTGACTTCCATTCTTGTCGGAGGCTCGTGGGGCCTACGTACCCATCCTGGGCACATGGCCCCACACCCCAGGTCTTTGCTTCGCCTGTGCCGGCGTATGGCACCGATGGGCTTAGATTCGCCCATCGCCGGGCGGGTGGGGGAGAAAGATTTCTTCTCCCGAATTGCTGCCATTCTAATTGTTCCCTTCTGGGCCTCCCCAGCCCAGACCCGGGTCACTTTTTCCTCGGCGAAAAAGTGACCAAAACGCCGCCGGGGGTTCCCCCCGGTCCCCCCAATTTACGGGGGTATCTCATCGGTCTTCATCAGACTTGGAACATCTCTGTACCGAATTAAGTCTTGTTATCTAATCTACGGCCTGGCGTTCAACGATGCTTCGGCTGCCGCCCTGTGAAAGGGGGACCGTCATCTATTTTTCTGGCCCTTCGGACTGGGATCGTCTGTCAAGCCCAGCAGATAATCGGAGGACACATTAAAATGCTCACAGAGCTGATAGAGCCGGGCCATGGAGGTGGTCGTGTTGCCGCGCTCCATGTCTCCTACCTGCGTAGGTGTAATATCGAGCAGCTTTGCCAATTCATGCTGTTTCATTCCCGCGGCTTTCCGCAGCTCCCGCAGACGGGTACCAAATATATTGCGATCAAACATAAAAACTCCTTGACAAAAGAGATTATATCTCTTATAATTAAAGAAGATTAAATCTCTTTTTTGCTTGTGATGGAGGAACTGATTATGAAAAGCATCATGCGAGTGCTCTATCAATTCGTGGAGGAGCAAAACATCGAAAAAAACTATCTGGACTCGGAGCACGAAAAATACCAAGAAGCGGCTTACAATCAGTTTGAAAAAATCGTGAAGGAATATCCACAGCTATTGGAGCCGTTGGATCAGTTTGTCAGTGACCTGCGAGTTTGCCAATCTTATGAGCAGGAGGCTTTGTTTCAAGTCGGTTTTTTGCTGTATGGCGAATTGAACCGCCTCTTGCAGTCCTATAGTAACATACTTGAATAGGCAGACAACTCTTCCGTTTGGAGGACAAGTCACTTCCCCTGCGGGGGTTTCCAAAGGGGGGCGGGCGCCCCCCTTTGCGTCGTCGCGGGGGTGGGGTTCATAGGGGAGGGACCCCATCGAAAGGGTCCCGCCCCTATGCGGCTTTTTGGTCACTTTTTGTCCGTACAAAAAGTGACCCGGGTCTGGGCCGGGGAGGCCCAGGAGCCATCGAATAGAACAGCAATAACCGGTGAAGAAAAATATTTCTCCCCCGCCCACCCGGCGATACGCGAATCAGCCCTGCATCGGCCATATGCGTTGGCACAGATCCATCAAAAAGAGGGGATACGGGGGTGAAACCCCCGAAAAGCAACAACAAAACAATCGCTCCCGTCCCCTCGACATAGCGGGACGAGAGCGTGACAGAATTATATCCGCCCCGGCCCGAAAAGTCAATGGGGCAGGGGGGAGGTCAGCGGTTGAACTTGTGCTTGGGGTTGACGATGTTCCGCCAGTCCAGGTCGCCCCGGTCCATGCCCAGCACCAGCATCTCCGCCGTGGCCACGTTGGAGGCGAAGGGAATGTTGTTCTGGTCGCACAGCCGGGAGATGTACAGCAGCTCCTTCTCCAGGGAGGGCTCGTTGGGGTCCACGAAAAACAGTACCATGTCCATCTCGTTGTAGGCGATGCGGGCGCCGATCTGCTGGCTGCCGCCGTGCTGGCAGGAGAGGAACAGGTGGACGTTGAGCCCCGTGGCCTCGGAGACCATACGGCCGGTGGTGTTGGTGGCGCACAGGTTGTGCCGGGACAGGATGCCGGCGTAGGCGGAGCAGAACTGGACCATCAGGTCCTTCTTGTTGTCGTGGGACATCAGGGCAATATACATGTTGTCCATTCCTTTCCGGCGGGGAGGCCCCGCCTCTCTATGTAAACGATCTTGACACGATCTGGAACCCTGAACTCTATCTGATCCGCATCAGGGGGACCCGCTGGCCGTCCATCCGGCGGGCAATGTTGCGGTAAGCCCGGGCGGCGCAGTCGTTGGTGGTCAGCAGCAGCGGGATCCCCCGCCCCGCGTACAGGGGCATGGTCTCGTCCTCGGGGATCACCCCCAGGAGGGGGAGTCCCGCCGTATCGATGGCGTCATCAATGGTCTGATGCAGGCTCTTCAATAATTTCCGCTTGCAGCGGTTCACAACCAGGTGGACCCGCCCCCGGGGCAGGGCGTCCAGCTCCATCACGGTGCGCTGGGCGTCCCGAAGGCTGCTGGCGTCGGTGGTGGTCACCACCACCGCCCGGTCCGCGGTGGAGACGGCCAGCCGGAACCCATCCCCCAGCCCCGCCGGGGCGTCCACCAGGCAGTAGTCAAACCGCCTGTTGATCTCCGGGATCAGACGGCGGAAGGCCGCCGGATTCACCCGTCCCCATCCGGACCAGGCGGGGGCCGTCAGCAGATACAGGTTCTTCTGCAGGGGGTGGGGGGCCGCGGCGTCGGCCAGGGTGCAGTACCCCGCCAGCACGTCGGTGAAGTCCATGACGGCCCGGTCCGTCATGCACAGGGCGATATCCAGATTCCGCAGTCCCACGTCGCAGTCCAGGCAGAGGGTGGGGTGTCCCATCTGGGCCAGCGCCATCCCCACGTTGGCAGCGAACGAGGTTTTGCCTGTGCCCCCCTTGCCGGAGACCACCGCGATGGTCTGACCCATGGGCCGTTCCTCCTTGTGTGAGCTAGGTTTTTCCGCCCGGCGTCTCCTTGTCCGCCGGCGGGCAGCCGATGGGCTGCTTTTTGATCTGGGCAAAGCGCCGCGGGTACTTTTTCGGGGTGGGGGAGACCTTGTCGATCACCACCACCCGGTGGACCACATCGGAGCCGGGGATGGTGTAGTCCCGCACCGCGCCGATCCGCCCCCCCAGCAGGGCGATGGCCTTTTCCGCGGAGGCGATCTCCTCCCCGGTGTGGCTGGACTTCATGGCCAGGAACTGGCCCCCCGCCCTCACCAGGGGCAGGCACAGCTCGCACAGCACCGGCAGGGCGGCCACCGCCCGGCTGACAGCGATGTCGAAGCCCTCCCGGTGCCCGGCGGCGAACTCCTCCGCCCGGGCGTGGACGCACGTCACGTTCCGAAGCCCCAGGGCGTCCCGGCACTCCTCCAGGAACTTCACCCGCTTGCCCAGGCTGTCCAGCAGCGTCACCGCCGTGTCGGGCCGGACAATGGCCAGGGGCATGCCGGGGAAGCCCGCCCCGGTGCCCACGTCCACCACCGCTTTCCCCGTCCACTCCGCCATGGGCAGCAGGCAGAGGCTGTCCAGGAAGTGGAGCGTCGCCACCTCCGCCGGGTCTGTAATCGCCGTCAGGTTCATGACCTGGTTCCGCTCCAGGAGGCGCCTGGAAAATTCTTCCAGCGCCGGCAGCCGGTCCAGGTCCACCCCCAGGGCTTCCAGTCCCCGGGTCAGGATCTCCCTCATGTCCGCTCCTTCAGCAGATCACGGATCTCCGTGAGCAGCTGCTCCTCCTTGGAGGGGGCGGGGGGCGGGGGAGGGGCCTCCTCCTTCTTCCGGTAGAGGCGGTTGATGGCCTTCACCATGCAGAACACCACGAAGGCCATAATGACAAAGTTTACCACGGCGTTGATAAAATTACCCACCATTATGTCCCCGCCGCCGGGCAGGTGGATGGCCAGGGCGGCCAGGGCGCTGTTATCCCCGGTGAACAGCCCCAGGACGGGGTTGATGATGTCGTTGACCAGGGAGGTGGTGATGGAGCTGAAGGCGCCGCCGATGACAACGCCCACCGCCAGGTCGATGACGTTGCCCCGCATGGCGAAGGCCTTGAACTCCCGCAAGAACTTTTTCATGCTGTCTTATGTCCTGAGGTCACGCCTGCCCGTCGGCGGGCTCCTCCTCCGTCGGCTCCTCAGCGGCGGTCTCCTCCGCCGGGGCGCTCTCCGCCTCAGGTTCGGCGGCGCTCTCGGCGGCAGCCTCATCCTGGGGCGCCACGGCGGCGGCGGTGTGGTAGTTCACCAGCAGGTCGTCGGCAAAGAGGTGGGCCTCCTCGTTCATCTTCACCGTGGGGATGTTCAGGCCCAGGGACAGGCTGACGGTCTTGCCCTCGCCCTCGGCCTTGGGCTCCACGGTGGCGGACCACAGCAGGGCGGTGTACTTGCGCTTGCCGGTCTTGGGGTCCTGGTCCCAGGAGTGGGGGGTCAGCGCGGCGACCGCGGCGGCGGCGCCCAGGAGCTTCCAAATGTTTTTCATGGTCAGCTTCTCCTTTTCATTCTCATTCAAAATCAGTTCCATTCGCACTCCGCCTTCGCGGAGAAAAGGTCTCTCAGCCCTTGGGGACCAGCTTCTCCTTGCCGCCCATGTAGGGCCGCAGGACGGCGGGGATGGTCACGGTGCCGTCGGCCTGCAGGTTGTTCTCCAGGAAGGCAATGAGCATCCGGGGCGGGGCCACCACGGTGTTGTTCAGGGTGTGGGGCAGGTAGTTTTTGCCGTTCTCGCCCTTCACCCGGATCTTCAGCCGCCGGGCCTGGGCGTCCCCCAGGTTGGAGCAGGAGCAGACCTCGAAGTACTTCTGCTGCCGGGGAGACCACGCCTCGATGTCGCAGCTCTTCACCTTCAGGTCCGCCAAGTCCCCGGAGCAGCACTCCAGCTGCCGCACGGGGATGTCCAGGGAGCGGAACAGCTCCACGGACCACCGCCACATCTTTTCGTACCAGTCCATGGACTCCTCGGGCTTGCAGACCACGATCATCTCCTGCTTCTCGAACTGGTGGATGCGGTACACGCCCCGCTCCTCAATGCCGTGGGAGCCCTTCTCCTTGCGGAAGCAGGGGGAGTAGGAGGTGAGGGTCTGGGGCAGCTTG
>HHCFR05603__coassemble_432_pt1 | contig 46874 bp, 47 predicted proteins | sample HHCFR05603__metabat2_low_PE_030 | metagenome-assembled genome bin HHCFR05603 | reverse complement strand
ACTCCCCGGAGCTGAAGTTCTACTCCAACCGGGTGAAGATGGACGAGGATTTCAACACCAACGTCCGGGGGCTCCACTGCCTGGGTGACTCCAGCGGCTGGACCCGGGGGCTGATGATGGCCTCCGTCATGGGCGTGCTCATGGGCCGGCGGCTGGCAGAGGAGAAGTAGCCCCCAGGAGACCCCTTATCCTAACATGATCAACCAGGGCCCGCCGTCTGAACATGTCAGACGGCGGGCCCTCTTCCATCCTTCCCGGCGGTGTCATCCCCCGCCCGCTCCACATAGCATGGTGCTGGGGGATGCCCCCAGAAGGAGGTAACACAATGGGTGTTACAAATTCAAACAAGGTCATCAGTACGGACCAGATCGCCTGTGACGGGTCCCTGCGGGTGACCCTGGCCGCCATCCTCACGGAGGTGGACGACAGCGGCCAGGAGTACTCCCGGGGCCTGAAGACCTTGACCATCCCCGCCCACGACTTCCCCTCCTGCCGGGACGTCCACGTCCGGTGCATCAAATTCGTGGTGCCCGAGGATCTGAACGTCTCCTCCGGCGCGGCCAGGGGCATGTGCTCCCGCCGCAGCTTCCGGGCCCGGTTCATCGCCCACACCATCGACACCAGCTTCCAATGCTGCCAGGGCTGCTGAAACGCCGAGCTCTCCGCATAGCGTAAGCGTCTCCTGGGAACAATAGCTTGGGACCGCCCCACACGGGCGGTCCCAAATACAGCAAGGAGCTGACGCTATGGAATCGATCTGGTCCCGGGACTGCCATATGGAGAAGCGGGAGCCCCTCACCCGCTCCATTGAGACGGAGATCGCCGTGGTGGGCGCCGGCATGGCCGGTGTGCTCATCGCCCACGCCCTCCAGCGGGAGGGCCGCCGGGTGGTGGTCCTGGAGGCGGACCGGACAGGCAGCGGCCAGACCCGCAACACCACCGCCAAGGTCACCTCCCAGCACGGGCTGATCTACCGCAAGCTGATCCGAACCTTCGGCTGGGCCAAGGCTGCCCACTACGCCCAGACGAACCAGGAGGCCATCCGGGCCTACCGGGACATCATCCAGGCGGAAGGCATCGACTGCGGCTGGGAGGAGAAGCGCGCCTATGTCTACGGGGATGACGGGGACCGGCTCCGGGCCGAGGCGGAGGCGGCTGCCTCCCTGGGGCTCCCGGCCTCCTATACCGAGGACCTGCCTCGCCCGATCCCGGCGGTGGGGGCGGTAAACTTCCAGGGACAAGCGCAATTTCACCCACTGCGGTTTCTCCGGCCTCTGGCGGAGAAGCTGACCATTTATGAGGGCACGCCGGTGCGGACTATAGAGGGCGGCGTATTAAAAACGCCCGGCGGCACCGTGCGGGCGGAGAAGATCATCTTCGCCTGCCACTACCCCTTCCTGAACTTCCCGGGGCTGTACTTCGCCCGGATGCACCAGGAGCGGTCCTACGTTCTGGCCCTGGAGGGCGCTCCCGCCGTGGACGGCATGTATATCGGCGCGGACGGGGCCGGCCTGTCCCTGCGGACCTGCGGGGACCTGCTGCTGGTGGGCGGCGAGGGCCACCGCACAGGGGAGAATGGGGCAGGCGGTCAATATGAGCGTCTGCTGCAGACGGCCCGGGAGTGGTTTCCTGTTGCCCGGGAGGCGGCCCGCTGGTCCGCCCAGGACTGTATCACCGCTGACGGCGTACCCTATATCGGCCCCTACGCCGCCAGCCGCCCCAACTGGTACGTGGCCACCGGCTTCGGCAAGTGGGGAATGACCTCCTCTATGGCCGCGGCCCTGATCCTCCCCGCCATCCTGCGGGGGGAGGACCACCCCTGGGCCGACGTCTTCGACCCCCGCCGCGTCAACGGCAGGGCCCTGGCGGGGATCGCGGCGGAGGGAGGCCACGCTGTGAAAGGTTTGGCAAAGAGCTTCCTCTACTTCCCCGCCACACAGGCGGACGAGCTCTCCGCCGGCCGCGGCGGCATCGTGCGCCTGAATGGAGAAAAAGCGGGGGCCTACCGGGATGAGGACGGCCAGCTCCACGCCGTCTCCCCCCGCTGTCCCCACCTGGGCTGCCAGCTGGCGTGGAACCCCGCCGAGAAGACCTGGGACTGCCCCTGCCACGGCTCCCGGTTCGACTGCCAAGGGAAGCTCCTCTCCGGCCCCGCCCAGGAGGACATCTCCCGGGAGCAGCCCTCTATTAAATAACAGCGAGGCCGCGAGGAGGGAACCCTGCGGCTGCAGCCTCTCTTCCGCCCCCTGCGGATGGCGGAAGAGGGGCTCTTTAATACGCTAAGAGGTCCCGCGGAGTTAGATCCGCGGGACCTGAGCGTGTCGAAGAACTCCCTTCAGAAGCAAAAAACGCACAGCCCAGGGGGAGCTCGAGGGGGCAAAGCCCGCCTCGAATCCAATCGAATGCCCCGCACGGCCTTGCTGCGCAAGGCGTGCGGCTCACGAAGTGAGGACTTTCACACTGCAGAGCAGTGGGAAAGTAACGGCATTTTCAGGCTGCGAAAAAGTCTGACATGACTTTTTCGACAGCCTGAGGTCCCGCGGAGTTAACTCCGCGGGACCTCTTTCCCATTTAGCCGTCGGCGCTGTTGTCGTTTTTTTCGCCCCGCAGGCGGCGGAGGAGGGCCAGAAAATCCTCCTGGCGTGTGAGGAGCATCAGCAGGGCGTAGACCCCGGCGGCGGCGACGCCAAGGCCGCCGCACTTGACCACCAGCATGAGCTTGCTCTCATCGCCGGTGAGGACCAGGTCCGTGACCCACCACAGGGCACCGCCGGTGACCAACGTGGCGGCCAGGCTCTTGACCAGGGGCAGGACGCGGACGCCCCCGGTCCGCCGCAGAAGGAGCACCGCTAGGACCAGTCCGCCGAGCGTGATGGAGATGGTGGTGCCCAGGGCCAACCCCGGGCCGCCCAGTCGGGAGCCCAGCAGCTGATTCAGGCCCCAGTTGCACACCAGAACAGCGGCGTTGACCAGCAGGGGGGCCAGGGTCCGCTCCATGGTGTAGTAGGCCCGGCTGAGAATGTCCAGGGCGCAGAATCCCGCCATGGACAGGGCGTAGATGGAGAAGATGGCGCCGGTGGAGGCGGAGGACTCGGCGGTAAAGTTGCCGCCCTCGAAGAGCACCCGGACGATGGGGGTGCCGAACACCGCCAGCACGGCGGAGATGGGCAGGATCAGCAGCAGGGTGCTGCGTAGGGTGCCCCAGATATACCGGAGGTAGGACTGGCGGCTGCCTGTGGCGTACTCCTGGGTGAACTTGGGGAAAAGGACGGTGGTGATCGAGTAGATCAGAGTCGTGGTCAGGGGCGTAAAGAGCTTGTCGGCGTAGTAGAAGGCGCTGACAGGACTGTCGGTAAGGGCCGCCGCCATGCCGGAGTCCTGGAGGTAGCAGAACAGGAAGATGGACGTGGTCAGCACCGTCACCGCGGCGGTCTTGAAGAAGGTCTTTACATAGTCCGCCCGCAGGTCAAAGACCAGGGGCAGGCGGCACCGCTCCCGGACGGCGTAGGGGGCGGTGGTGGCCAGCTGGAGCAGCCACGCCCCGGCCACGGCGGCCACGTATCCGTTCACACCCAGCCGCTGGGCGAAGAGGGCCAGAAAGAGGATGAGAAAAACATTGTAGGGGATGGACATGCTGCCCTGGAGGTGGAAGTGGTCCATGGACTGGAACAACCCCACCAGCAGATAGGTGAGCACGATCACCGGCAGCGCCAGAGCCATCAGGCGGATGTAGGAGGCAAGCTGCTCCGTCTCCGCCGCCGTCCCCGCCCACAGGGCGTCCACCCAGGGGGTAAAGGTGGCGGCAATCCAACCGGCGGCTACCAGCACACTGACGCCCACCGTAATGGTGATCAGATTGCCGGCGGCCCGCAGTCCCTCCTTCCTGCTGCGCTGGAGGCGGGGAGCCAGAATGGGCACCGCCGCCACGCACAGGGCGTACGCCACAGTGGTGAAGAGATAGATGGTGTTATTGTTGGCGGTGGTATACAGGTCCGCCGCTACCTGGGTGCCGAAGGCCCTGGCCTGCAGGGACTCCCGGACGATCCCCAGCAGCTTGGCCAGTAGCGTCACCAGGGCCACCGTGCTGATGAGTCGGACTGTTTGATCTCGTTTCACTTTTTTCGCTCCATGATGCCGCGGATCAGCTCCTCGTTCTGATCCAGCTTCTCGATAAGGCTGTCCAGCCGCGCCTCTGTGGTCTCCCGGATGGCCTCCCGGTGTGACATGGTGTCCCGGAAAGCCTCCTGGAACTTCTCAAGGGTGAACTCCTCCACCCGGCAGAGGGTGGGCCGGTCGATGGAGGCGAGGAAGGAGTCCACCTTGGGATCATAGGATATGCCGATCATGGGGACGCCCATGACGGCGGCGTAGATCAGGGAGTGGAGCCGCACCCCCACCAGAACGTCCATGCAGCCGATGATGGACAGCGTCTCCTCTGAGAGGTACTTCCGCGTCAGGCATCCCGCCTGACCGTCCAGCTCCCCGGCAATGGCCCGGCAGACGCTGTAGTCCTCATCGTGGAAAAAGGGGATCAGCACCGAATCCGCGCCGTAGGTCTCCCGAAGCCACTGGATGCTCCGGCGGACCTCCTGAAAAAACGCCGGGTCCGGCCGCCGGGCCTTCACCGCCCAGCCCACGGTGAGCCGGCCCTCCCGCCGGGGACAGCCCTCCCGCTCGAGGATCTCAAGGCCCAGAGCCGGGTCCGCCTTCTTCACACGGATCACCGGGTCGGCGGTGACGTGAATGAGGTAGTCCGGCACGCCGATCTCCAGCAGCAGGTCCCGGCTCTTGACGTCCCGGACCACGATGCCGCTGGTGCGGCGGAGGACCCGGGCGGCGAGGCGGCGGTTGCGGGGGTCGGAGATGGGACCGATGCCCTGGCTGTAGATGAAGGTCTCCTTGCCCAGCAGCTGGGCCAGGCGCAGGATGAAGAGATAGTAGAGAATGCTGCGGCCGCTGGTGGCGTCCTGAAGCAGGCTGCCGCCGCCGGAGAGGAGCAGGTCGCACCGCCACACACACCGCAGGATGTCCCACAGGGACATGCGCCGGGCGGCCTTCACCCCGTACTTCTCGCTGGTCTGGGCCGGGTCCTGGGAGAGAACGGTGATGTCGATGTCCTCCAGCTTCTCCCGCAGGTTGTCGATGACCGTGCGGAGGATGGACTCGTCCCCGATGTTATTGAAGCCGTAGTATCCCGATATCAGTATTTTATACATGTATCTCTATTCCGCCTCAATGAAATATTTCCTCACCCGCAGCCAGCCCCGCAGGCACAGCTCGAAGACGCCGATGAACACCGCCCCCAGGATCACGCCCAGCACCACCGCGTAGCCGGTGCGGGCAAAGCCCAGGTACAGGGGGGTGCGGATGTGCATGAAGGTGTTGCACACGCTGGTCATGCCGATGGTGCCCGCCAGGCCGAAGAGCGCCGTGAAGAAGGGCAGGCGGCGCACGGCGCAGTAGGCCGCCAGCATGATGCTGGGGAAGCAGACCAGGAACTCCTTGGTCCGGGGCCGGGCCAGCAGGAGGTTCTCCAGGTCGTTGCGCATGATGATCTCCAGGGTGGAAACGGTCACGTCGCTCTCGTGGCCGGTGCGGGCCAGGTAGTAGTAGCCCGCCAGGGCCACCACCGCCAGCAGCACCAGGGACCACACGGGGATGTTCCACTTCAGGGCGGTGGTGATATCCCGCAGCTGGAGGGTATTGGTCCTGCGGTCCTTCTCAAACAGGCCGTAGTAGGACACAAACAGCAGGCAGAAGAAGGCCAGGGGGACCAGCTGCGCCAGCTTCACGCCCCGGAAGATCCCCAGCTCCAGCATGAAATCAGTGGAGGAGAGGGGCGCGGCGGTCATCATGCCGCCGGCCAGGGCGATGAGCACGGACAGGACCAGGATCCCAACCGTCCAGGGCAGGATGGTCCGAATTCTGGCGTTGGAGGGGAGCCGCTGTCCCAGGCGCTTGGCGCTCTGGAGGAAGAAGGCGGCGGCAAGGCAGGCAAACACCACGGCGCTGGCAAAGCTGGCCAGCAGGCGGAAGGTGTTGGGCAGCACCACCCAGGCCCCCGCCACACACACCGCGGCGACCCCCGCCAGGATGAGGGTCCAGCGCCGCTTCATGGGCAGGAAGGTCGCGGGCAGCAGGGTGCCGCCCACGCCGGCTCCCAGGCCCAGGACCAGCATCACCAGGGAGGGGATCTGGAAGTTGTCCATCACCGAGGCCCGGCCCATGGAGATGCCGTGGGCCGCCAGGCGCTGGTTCAGGCTCTCAAACATATCCCGGTAAACATCCACATCGGTGATGTAGGCGAAGGAGTTGTCGGTCTGCTTGACGGGCTTGAAGTAGATAACCCGGACGTTCCGCTCCACGATGGCCCGGTACAGGGTGTTCTCCACCTCCTCCGCGCCCTCGTAGCCGTAGTAGCCGTAGCGGTACTGGATGTAGTCCCACACGGAGAAGACACGGACGGTGTTGTAGTCCGTGGCCACCGCCGCGTCCTCCACGCCGGACTGCATGATGTTCTCCCGCTGGACGTTGGTCTCAATGAGGCCGATGGTGATGCCGTTGTCCCGGATATAGTCCAGGGCGAACTCGCCGCCGTCGTCGTAGCCGATGACGGCCTTGCCGCCGGCAATGATATAGGTGGGGGTGATGCCGTAGCGCTCATAGCCCGCCACCACCGCCTGGGCGTAGCGGGTGTCGTTGTGGCCGTCGTAGCAGATGGTCCTGGGCACGATCTCCATGCCCAGGGACTGGATGGTCTCCACCTTCTTCGGGTCCAGCCCCAGGGAGACGTACATGATCTGGGAGGAGACGATCTCGTTGCGCTCGGTGAAGCCCTCCTTGAAGGTGTCGGAGTAGCTGAAATCGGTGAGGTAGAGGGTGTCGTTCACGGACCCATTCAGCAGGATGCAGGCGCTCTCCCCGTCATCCAGGACTACCACATCCTCCGGGTGGAACCGCTCCGTCACGGCCTCCACCACGAAGTCCACCGCCTCCGCCCCGGCGGCCTCCACCAGCACGTCGAAGCGGTCATAGCCCCGTTCCTCGATGATATCCACAAATTCAGCGGGGTAGTTCTCCCGCCAGTTGGCGTCCTGGATCACCTTGTCCATCACCGTGGCGGTGACGTCCAGGGGGGAGTTCTCCATCAGGGAGGTCAGACTCTCCTCCGTCAGCCCCACCCGGGTGATGCCCATGTCCCGGAACTGCTCCAGCCACCAGGACACATCGTGGTCGCTCTGCTCCGCCATCAGCTCCAGCTCCGTGTAGTCCAGCACCACATCGTAGGTCTTGTTCTCCGACTCCACGCTCCAGCGCCGGGCGATGACCCACAGGCTCACCGCCACCGCGGCGGCCAGCAGCACCAGCAGGACACGGTTCATCTTCAAGTATTGCCTCATCAGATCCTTGCTCCTTTTCGCGGGTGTTTTTCTCTGTACTTTTTCTTAAAAAGAAAAAGTACCAAAAAGAATTTTTGCGCGAAACGCCGTTTCGCGTGCATATACATTATGATGGGACAGGCATGATAAGATCATCAGTTCGATCCGCCATGTCCCGCGGACCGCCGCCAGGTCAGGTACCCCTCCAGGATCAGGGCCGCCGCCACGGCGTCCACCGTCTTCTTCCGCTTTTTGGCCCGCTGTCCGGCGCCGGCCAGGATATTGTGGGCGTCGATGGTGGTCCGCCGCTCGTCCCACAGCTTCACCGGCAGGCCGAAGCGCTCCTCCAGGGTCCGGGCCATGGCCTCCGCCTTCTCCGCCCGGGGCCCCAAGGTCCCGTCCATGTTCTTGGGATAGCCCAAAACCAGCTCCTCCACGCCGTACTCCCCGATCAGCTCCCCCAGGCGGCTGAGGACCTCCTCCTGGCGGCGGGTGTGGATGGTCTCGGTGTATCCGGCCAGCAGACCGGTGAGATCGGAGACCGCCGCGCCGGTGTGGGCGTCCCCGTAGTCGATGGCCATGATGCGCATGGTGTTCTCCTTATATGAATGACAGTGATGGGCGGCCTCCCCCGGCGGGGATCGCCGCAGCACCCAATATTATACAACACACATATCGCAAAAAAAAGTGGGATTTTCGCAAAAATTTTTCTTGACCTGGGCCTGGAGACGTGATATAGTAACGATTACCTGTGGAAATGGGGCTTATTCGTCGTGCTCTTTTTCGGGTGGACAATGAGCTTCCGTTCACCGTTCAGGGAGGCAATCGACACAGGCTTGAACGCCTGAATTCAGTAAGGAGGTGCCGTTAACAATGCGCGTCAAGATCACCTTGAGATGCAACGAGTGCAAGCAGAGAAACTACAACACCGTCAAGAACAAGAAGAACGATCCCGACCGTCTGGAGATGAACAAGTATTGTCCCTTCTGCAGAAAGCACACGGTCCACTCTGAGACCAAGTAAGGAAAGGGAGATATTTCATCATGGCAGAAGAAAAGAAAGTCAAGAAGGACCGGGGCCGCTGGTTCCGCGAGATGCGCAGCGAGCTGAAGAAGGTCGTGTGGCCCACCCCCCAGAAGGTGGCGAAGAACACCGGCACCGTGATCCTCTGCACCGCCGTCATCGGCGCTTTCATCTGGATCTTCGACGGCGTGGCCGGCCTGTTCATCCGCACCATTCTGGACGTCTTCGGTTAAGAGGGCGGCGGGAATGGCCGACAACGCAAGATGGTATGTGGTCCATACCTACTCCGGCTATGAAAATGCCGTAAAGACCACCATTGAGAAGTTCGTGGTGGGCCGCCATCTGGAGGACATGATCGTGGACATCCAGATCCCTCTGGAGAAGGTCACGGAGATCACCGACACCGGCGCCGCCAAAGAGGTGGAGCGGAAGGTGTTCCCCGGCTACGTCCTCATCAAGATGGTCATGACCGACGACACCTGGCACCTGGTGCGCAACGTCCGGGGCGTCACCGGCTTCGTGGGCGAGGCCAGCAACAAGCCCATCCCCCTGACGGAGGACGAGGTGCTGGCCCTGGGCATGGAAAAGCACGAGGTCGTGGTGCTCTACAAGGTAGGCGACCGGGTCCGCATCAACGACGGGCCCCTGGAGTCCTTCACCGGCGTCGTGGACGAGATCGACCCGGAGAAGAACAAGGTCACCGTGGTGGTGTCCATGTTCGGCCGGGAGACTCCCGTTGAGCTGGAGCTGGACCAGGTGGAGGTCGTCAGCGACTGAGCCGCAGGAATATCAAGTATCATTTCCAAGCAAGCTGTTACGCCGCGTGAGCGGCTGCACGTGGGAGGGGCGCCCCCCGGAGGGACAAGCCCCGTCACCACCACATCATATCAAGGAGGTGCCTGAATATGGCACAGAAAGTCGTAGGATACGTCAAGCTGCAGATCCCCGCGGGGAAAGCGACCCCCGCTCCCCCCATCGGCCCCGCTCTGGGCCAGCACGGCGTCAACATCGCCGCCTTCACCAAGGAGTTCAACGAGCGCACCAAGAACGACATGGGCATGATCATCCCTGTGGTCATCACCGTGTACTCCGACCGCTCCTTCTCCTTCGTGACCAAGACCCCCCCCGCCGCGGTCCTCATCAAGAAGGCCTGCAACATCGAGTCCGGCTCCGGCGTGCCCAACAAGACCAAGGTCGCCACCATCAGCAAGGCCGATGTGCAGAAGATCGCGGAGACCAAGATGCCCGATCTGAACGCCGCCAGCCTGGAGGCCGCCATGAGCATGATCGCCGGTACCGCCCGCAGCATGGGCGTCGTCGTGGGCGAGTAAGGAGGGTCAGAAACAATGTTTAGAGGTAAGAAATATCAGAACAGCGCCAAGCAGATCGACAGAGCCACTCTGTACGAGTCCAAGGACGCTTTTGAGATCATCTGCAAGACCGCTTCCGCCAAGTTCGACGAGACCGTTGAGCTCCACGTGAAGCTGGGCGTCGACTCCCGCCACGCCGACCAGCAGGTCCGCGGCGCCATCGTTCTGCCCCACGGCACCGGCAAGACCGCCCGGGTGCTGGTCTTCGCCAAGGGCGACAAGGCCGACGCCGCCCGCGCTGCCGGCGCTGACTATGTGGGCGATATGGACATGGTGGAGAAGATCCAGAAGGAGAACTGGTTCGACTTCGACGTGGTGGTCGCCAGCCCCGACATGATGGGCGTTGTGGGCCGTCTGGGTAAGCTGCTGGGCCCCAAGGGCCTGATGCCCTCCCCCAAGGCCGGCACCGTCACTCCCGACGTGGCCAAGGCCGTGCAGGAGGTCAAGGCCGGTAAGATCGAGTACCGCCTGGACAAGACCAATATCATCCACTGCCCCATCGGCAAGGTCTCCTTCGGCGCGGAGAAGCTCAACGACAACTTCAACGCCCTCATGGGCGCCATTGTCAAGGCCAAGCCCGCCGCCGCCAAGGGCCAGTATATCCGGAGCTGCGTCACCGCCTCCACCATGGGCCCCGGCATCAAGCTGAGCACCGCGAAGCTGATCTAAGGCCGCCGGGGGAAGCTCCCCCAAAAAGAAAGATATTTGAGTATTGACAAACCGCCGGTACTTGAATATAATAATTGTCGCGTTCCAGAGACAGCAGGTGGGCCTCGCCCATAAATCCTGCCGAGGATTGCCGATCATCTGAAAGATCTGCACGGTCCTCGCGTCTTTGCGCGGGGACCGTTTTCCTTTTCCGAACGCGCCGATTTTCCCGCGAATCTAATGGAGGTGAACAAAGAATGCCTAACGCAAAAGTTCTCAGCGAGAAGCAGGCCATCGTCGCCGAGCTGACCGCTAAGCTGCAGAGCGCCGCCGCCGGTGTGCTGGTGGACTACAGGGGCATCACCGTTGCGGAGGACACCGCCCTGCGCGCCGAGCTGCGCAAGAACAACGTGGACTACGCCGTGGTGAAGAACACCCTGCTGCGCTTCGCCGTCAACAACTGCGGCATGAGCGAGCTGGACGGGCTGCTGAACGGCACCACGTCCCTGGCTGTCTGCAACGACGACCCCGTGGCCCCTGCCCGGGTCATCAACGACTTCGCCAAGAAGCTCAACGACCGTTTTGAGATCAAGGGCGGCTTTATGGACGGCAAGGTCATCCCTCTCAGCGAGGTCATGGCCCTTGCGGAGATCCCCCCGCTGCCCACCCTGCGCGCCCAGGTCTTGGGCACCATGCTGGCTCCCATTTCCGGCCTGGCCTGCGTGCTCAAGCAGATCGCCGAGAAGCAGGGCGCTCCCGCCGAGGAGGCCGCTGCCGAGGCCCCTGCCGCCGAGTAATTCGGCTCGTCCCACACAAAACGATTTACTGAAAATAATCATTAGGAGGTCACCTAACAATGGCTAGTGAGAAAGTTACCGCTATGATCGAGGAAATCAAGGCCCTGACCGTTCTGGAGCTGAGCGAGCTGGTTCACGCTCTGGAGGAGGAGTTCGGCGTGTCCGCCGCCGCCATGGCTGCTCCCGCCGCCGGCGCTGCCGCTCCCGCCGCTGAGGAGAAGACCGAGTTCGACGTGGTCCTGACCGGCTTCGACGCCGCCGCCAAGATCAAGGTCATCAAGGTCGTCCGCGAGATCACCGGCCTGGGCCTGGCCGAGGCCAAGGCTGCCGTCGAGGGCACTCCCAAGACCCTGAAGGAGGCCCTGTCCAAGGAGGACGCCGAGGCCATGAAGGCCAAGGTCGAGGAGGCTGGCGGCAAGGTGGAGCTGAAGTAAGCTCCCTCCCGCTGTATACTTGCGAAAAGCTGCCCGGAACCGATTGGTTCCGGGCAGCTTTTGTTTCATGCCGTTTTACAGCACAGCCTCCATCCCCACCTTCAGGGGCTTCAGGCCCATACGCTCATAGAAGGCCATGGCCTCCGGGTTGCAGGACCAGACATTCAGGGTCAGGTTGTAGCACCCCAGCTCCCGGGCCAGGTCCAGGGCCGCCCGGTACAGGCGGCTGCCCACATGCCGCCCCCGGCAGGTGCTGTCCACGCACAGGTCGTCCAGGTACAGGGTCCGGTGGTCCGTCATGGCGCCGCCGTGCTCCTCCAGGATGCAGAAGGCGTAGCCCTCCACCCAGCCCTTTTCATCCACAGCCACCAGGATGGGGCGGTTTTTATCCTGAAGCAGGACCCTGAGCTCCTCGTCCGTATACTTCCGCCCGCCCTGGCGGAACAGGTCCGGCCTGCCCTGGTGGTGGACCTGGCAGACCTGGAGCAGAAGCTGGTCGATCCGGGGGATGTCCTCCTTCCGGGCAAAGCGAATGGTCATATGGTCTCCTCCTTTTCGCTGTCGCTGCTGATAAGATCCATCACGATGGCCCCGGCCATCAGCAGCCCCGCCACAGAGGGGACCCAGGGGACGCTGGCGGGGACGCTGCGCCGCCCCGGCGGTGGGGCCTCCAGCTGCCGGGTGGGGGCCGGCTCCTCCGGAGAGAATACCACCTTCAGGTGCTTCACGCCATGCCGCCCCAGCTCCCGGCGCATCACCCGGGCCAACGGACAGCCAAAGGTCTTGCTCAGGTCCGTAACCTGGAACAGCGTCGCGTCCAGCTTGTTGCCGGTGCCCAGAGCGGATAGGATGGGGATGCCCCGCTCCCGGGCCTGGAGGATCAGGTCCACCTTGCAGGAGACCAGGTCGATGGCGTCGGCGATGTAGTCATAGGGGCCGAAGAACCGCTCCCGGTCCTCCCGGCAATAGACGCCGCGGATGGGGTGGACAGCGCAGCGGGGATTGATGTCCAGCACACGCCGGGCCAGGACCTCCGCCTTGCCCTGACCCAGGGTGGAGGTGAGGGCCCCCAGCTGGCGGTTAATGTTGCTCTCGCCGTAGGCATCCTGGTCGATGAGGGTCAGCTCCCCCACGCCGGACCGGGCCAAGCCCTCCACAACATAACTGCCCACGCCCCCCAGGCCGAACACGCACACATGGGCGGAGGCCAGCTTCTCCACGGCCTCCGGACCCAGCATCATCTCATTGCGCAGAAATCTCTCGTCCATTCCACCCTCCATAGGAAGGAGGCCGGCCCCGCCCTGGCGGTGACCGGCCTCCCGGTTTAACATGGGACTTATAGCTCCAAAAGAACGATCTCTTACGTCATCGTGCGGCTATTGTTAAGTCCACAGCAAAGAACAGAGCGAAAATAAAGTTCTTTTTGATTTCTTTTTCTTTCAAGAAAAAGAAATTTTAGAAGCCCACGTAGTCCATGCCGCCGGCGGTCTCGGCGGTGACGCTGTCCATCAGGGACGTCTGCCACTCGCTGTACTCGTTGGAGATCATGGCGTTCTCGCAGGCGTAGTGCCAGTACTCGGTGGTGCCGTAGCCCACGAAGTACATGATGTGCTGACCGTAGGAGGACTCCACGATGCCGGTGTCGCCAGCCTGGCGGCCGTCCTCATAGCACCAGTCCTCGAAGGCGGACACCATGGTGCCCTTGGCCACGTTCTCATAGAGACCGCCGTTGGTGTTGCTGCCGGCATCCTGGGAGTACTCCTCGGCAAGAGCCGCGAAACCGTCCTCGGTGCCGTCCCAGCCGTCCAGGATCTCCTCGGCCCGGGCCAGGATCATCTCGTCGGTGGCCTCCTCACCCTCAGCCAGATCCAGGTTGGCGTCGGTGACGAGAATGTGACGGACATTGTAGTCCAGAGCCTCGTCCCGCTGGCGGCTGTTGAACACCGCGACATAGACGTAGTCGGAGCTGTCGCTGGTGAGGATCTCGGCGTCCCCGGCGGTCCGGGCCTCGTCAAAGAGCCAGTCGCCGGTAGTACCGGAGGAGTAGGTCAGATCTGTTCCGCCGGTATAGGTCCCGCCGTACTCCTCAGCCAGGGCCTCCAGGTCTCCGCCCTCCTGATAGGCGGCCAGCAGGGCCTCAGCGTTGGCCATGGCCTCGTCCATGGCGGCCTGATCCTCCTCCTCGGTGGGCTCCACAGTGTTGCCCTCCTCGTCGGTGGTGCTGGTGGCCGCGCCGTAGAAGGAGACGTAGCCGCCGTCCACGATGTCGTAGCTGTTCTTGTTCTCCTCGTAGTACGCCTCGATTTCCTCGTCGGTGAAGGAGATGCTGTCATGGTGCGCGGTGAGGTACTTGTTCGCCAGCAGGTTGTCCTCCACCAGCCCCTCATAGACCTCCGTGGTCATGACGGAGCCGTAGATGGCGTTGAGGTAGGCGCTGTAGGAGTACCCGTTGGAGGCGGCAGTCTCCTGCATCTGCTGGATGTTGTTCTCCAGCTCCGCCTGATCCTCCTCGTCCAGGGTCATTCCCTCCTCAGCGGCGGCGTCCAGCGCCGCGTGGACCAGGCGCAGGGTATTCACCGCTTCCTCCTTGAAGTACTCGTCCCAGGTCTGTTCCGTACCGCCCCAGGCATACTGGTCCTTCAGGCTGGCGGTGGTGTCCAGGCCAATCAGGGAGGCGTAGCTCCCGTAGGTATTCAGAACATTCTGATAGGCGTTGCTGTAATAGTAGCTCACGTCCGCCGCCGTGTAGTTCTCCCCGTCAATGGTGACGGCGGTGCGGCCGCGCTGGATGATCCCGGAGTTATATACCACCAGGAGGACAGCCACTACCACAAATACAACGGCCAAAGTCGCGTACAGGATATTGGCCTTCCGCTCAGCGGCCTTCTGCTCCGCCGCACGGGCGGCCTTGGGGTCCACGCCGCCGCCGGCAAAAAACTCCTGCCGCTTTTTCTTCTCTCTGGATGCGCTCATGTTGTTCATTCCTTCCAAAAATTTCCGCCGTTCACCCAGGAACAGCCGAAGCTTATATTTCCGCCGAGGGCTCAGTCAGATCCAGCCGCTCAACATACGACATTATACTTGATTGTGCCTCATTTCGCAAGTACAAGTTGTTTCCGGATTGTAAATTCATGGGCGGCCCTCCCTTTTCCACAGAAGCAGGAGCAGGGGCCATGGATGTTCCAGAGGAGCAAAAGTGAGCGGCGCCGCTAACGCGGCGCCGCTCATTGAAATACACTTTATCAATTCTGCGGGAGAGAAGGCAGAACTTACAGCAGGTTCTTCTCCGTCTCCTTGCTGAACAGGTGGACGACGTTGCCGCCGAAGGTGACCTCCAGCTTGGTGCCATAGCCGATGTTGGTCTTCTGCTCGGTGCTCAGGTCAATGGTGGGCAGGATCACAATGGCGTCCTTGCCGCTGATGTTCACGTGCATATGGATGGTGCTGCCCATCAGCTCGGTAACATCCACCGTGCAGGGGATGCCGCCGGGAGCGCCGTCGGGGGCCAGGGTGATATGGTCGGGACGGATACCAAGGGTGATATCCTGAGCCGGCACATTCTTGGCCTTCAGAGCGGCCTGCTTGCTCTCAGGCAGATCCACGCGGACACCATAGACGTCCACATGGTAGCCCTTGTCATCCTTCACCAGGCGGGCGTCAAAGAAGTTCATCTGCGGCGTACCGATGAAACCGGCTACGAACAGGTTGGAGGGGTGATCGAAGACCTCCTGCGGCGTGCCGATCTGCTGGATAAAGCCGTCGCGCATGATAACGATCCGGTCGCCCAGGGTCATGGCCTCGGTCTGGTCGTGGGTAACATAGATAAAGGTGGTGTCGATCTTCTGGCGCAGCTTGATGATCTCGGCGCGCATCTGGTTACGGAGCTTGGCGTCCAGGTTGGACAGAGGCTCGTCCATCAGGAACACCTTGGGCTCACGGACGATGGCGCGGCCGATGGCCACACGCTGGCGCTGGCCGCCGGACAGAGCCTTGGGCTTCCGGTCCAGATACTGGGTGATGTCCAGGATAGCGGCGGCCTCGCGGACCTTCCGGTCGATCTCATCCTTGGGCACCTTCTTCAGCTTCAGGGAGAAGGCCATGTTCTCATAGACGGTCATGTGGGGATAGAGGGCGTAGGACTGGAAGACCATGGCGATATCACGGTCCTTGGGGGCCACATCGTTCATCAGCTTGCCGTCGATGTACAGCTCGCCGCCGCTGATCTCCTCCAGGCCGGCAACCATCCGCAGCGTGGTGGACTTACCGCAACCGGAGGGACCGACCAGAACGATGAACTCCTGGTCCGCGATGTCCAGATTGAACTCCTGGACCGCCACGACGCCCTCGTCCGTCACCTGGAGATTTGCCTTCTTCTCCTCCACGGGGGCCTCGCCCTTCTTGTGCTTCTTGGGCTTCTTCTGGTCGTTGCTGTGGGGATAGATCTTCTTGATGTTCTTCAGGGATACAGTTGCCATGCTCCAGACGTTAGCGGGCCCGCCTCCGCGGCGCTCGCCTCAGGGCCGGGGAGCGTCCCCAGTCCCATTACGGCAGGTCTCCACACTGCCGCACCGCACGTCCCGGCGGTCTTACATCCTTTCTTGTCAGTCTGACGGGCCATTGTGGTGGAGTGGCGCGGCAGCTCATGATTTGAAAGCCAGGCCCCACAGGCACAGGCTAAGTTTAGGATATCGGATTTCAAAGAAAAAGTCAATCCAATACTCCATTTTTTACATTTTCAACAGTTCACAAGATAAAATATAGGCAATTTAACAATATGTGCCTCCTCCCTCCCAGGCCGCGTCCTGTTCTCGCTCCACCTCATTTTCTCCATACCGGAGAGCCTCCCGTTTCTTGACATCCCTTCCGGCTTATATTAGAATAGAGCTGTGATGGAGATGCTCCTCGGGAGCTTTCACGGTCCCGCCATCCGGCGGGACGCCCGAACGCGTATCAAATATCAATCAGAGGAGTGAGGATTCTGCCATGAAATTTTCCAGCAAGGTAAAAAAGTGCGGCCTGTCCCCCATGCGGAAGTTCCATCCTTACGCGGTGGCCGCCGAGGCCGCCGGCAAGAAGATCTACCACCTGAACATCGGCCAGCCGGACATCGAGACCCCGCCCCAGTATTTCCAGGCCATCCGGGACTTCCACCAGCCGGTGCTGGAGTACGCCCCCTCTCCCGGCATTCCCGTGCTCATCAAGGCCATCCAGAAGTACTACGACAACCTGAACATGCACTTCGAGCAGGATGAGATCCTCATCACCACCGGCGGCAGCGAGGCGCTGCAAATCACCCTCAACTGCATCCTGGACGACGGCGACGAGATCCTCATCCCCGAGCCCTTCTACCCCAACTACAACACCATGGTCAACACCTGTGGGGCCAAGATCCACCCCATCCCCACCACCCCGGAGTCCGGCTACCACTACGCCGACCGGGCGAAGATCGAAGCGGAGATCAACGAGCACACCCGTGCCATCATGTGCACCAATCCCGGCAACCCCACCGGCGCGGTCCTCACCCCTGAGGAGATGCGGATGATGGTTGACATCGCCAAGGAGCACGAGCTGTTCATCATCGGCGACGAGGCCTACCGGGAATTCGTCTACGCCGGGGAGCCCCTCCAGTCTCTGGGCGAGTTCGCCGACGCGGCGGACAACGTGGTTGTCATCGACACCGTCTCCAAGCGGTTCTCCGCCTGCGGCGCCCGGATCGGGTGCATCATCAGCCGGAACAAGGAGCTGATGGGCGAGGCCATGAAGTACTGCCAGGCCCGGCTGAGCGTGGCCACCCTGGACCAGATCGCCTCCGCCGCCCTGTACGACGTGGGGCCGGAGTACTTCGCCGCCGTCCGGGAGGAGTACAAGCGCCGCCGGGACACCGTGGTGGCCAAGCTCAAGGAGATCCCCGGCGTCATCTGCGAGTGCCCCCGGGGCGCCTTCTACCTGATGGCCGCCCTGCCGGTGGACGACGCCGACGCCTTCCAGAAGTGGCTCCTCACCGACTTTGACGACAACGGCGACACCGTGATGTTCGCCCCCGGCGGCCCCTTCTACGCCACCCCGGGCAAGGGCGTCAACGAGGTCCGCATCGCCTACGTCCTCAAGCAGAAGGACCTGGAGCGGGCCATGGACCTGCTGGCCAAGGGCATCGAGGCTTACAACAGCAGAGCGAAGTAATATACACGCAGAAAGGGCCGCCCCGCGGGGCGGCCCTTTGAGACTGTCGAAAAAGGCTAACGCCTTTTCCGCCAAAAGGAGAATTCGCTCCGCTCTGCGCCTCGGCCCCTGGCGGGTCCTGCGACGCTCGCTTCGCGCAAAGTGTTTTTCCGACGTACATGCCGCCGGAAAAACGATTTCATTTTCTTCCGCCGCCTGCGGGCGGCGGAACTCTGCGAGGCTTTTGACACGCTGAAAGGCCGCCCCGCGGGGCGGCCTTTCAGCGTGTCAAGAACTATCCTCAGAAGAGAAGATACCGTGCGGCACTGGGGGAGCTCGAGGGGGCAGAGCCCGCCTCGAATGAAATCGAATGCCCCGCAAAGCCTTGCCGCGCAAGGCGTGCGGCTCGCGCAGCACCCGCAAGGGGTACGCCGCATCCGTAGGGCGGCGAAGCCGCCGACGGCTGCGCAGCGAGGACTTTCACACTGCGGAGCAGTGGGAAAGTAACGGCATTTCTCAGGCTGGTCCTTCTGTTTACTCCTCGTATCTGGCCCGGTACTTCCGCATACTCTCGGCAAACAGTTCCCCGTTGGTGGGGGGCGTATAGGTGATGGCGTTGGCGCCGGCCTCGATGGTGGCCATGATGGTCTCCTCCGTGGGCCCGCCGGTGGCGATGATGGGCACCTCCGGAAACTGCTGCCGGATCTGGCGGACGATCTCCGGGGTCTGGGCGGCGCCGGAGACATTGAGGATGTCCGCGCCGCTGGCCAGGCGCTTACCCACGTCCATCTGGGTGGACACGATGGTGGCGATCACGGGGATGTCCACCACCTCCTTGATCTGGGAGATGGTGATGTCGGTGATGGGCGCGTTGACCACCACGCCGAAGGCTCCCTGGTGCTCGGCGTAGGCCGCCAGGCGCACCGACCGGGGCCCGTTGGTCCGGCCGCCCCCCACGCCCACAAACACCGGGATGTCCGAGACGCTGATGATGGCCTGGGCGATGATGGGCTGGGGGGTGAAGGGATAGACCGCGATGATGGCGTCGCCGTTGATGTTCTTGATGATGGAAACATCGGTGGAAAACACCACAGACTTGATTCTCCGGCCGAAAACGCGGATACCGGAGCAAGCGGAGATACAGGAGGGCACCTCCACCAGATGGCTGCGGAGGGTACCGTTATAGGATGGTATGAACTTTTGCACTGCTGTCTCCTTTCCCAGTCGATTTGTACTGCACTGCGGCGGCCCGCCCGCTTCCCGCGGGAACCGGACCAAAATTTGTGATTCCAGTATACCAAAAAAATCCCATTTTCTCAAGTGACAATCCGGTATCAATCGAAAACAAGCTGTGAACAAACTGTAAAATGAGGACAAATTTATGACAGAAAAGGTCTCTTTGCGCAGGCAGGACGGCCTGCCCATGCCTCCTGTCTCTCCAGAGACGGCGGAAGCTCTGGCCCGCTGGTACCGGGACCGGCTGCTCCGGGACCTGGACCGGGGGGAACGGGCGCTGGCCATAGCCTGCTTCGACACCGCCCTCTTCGGCTTCCCCGTCAGCCAGGCCGCCGCCGCGGTGCTGCGGGCTGTGACGGATCTGCTCTACGACCGGCCGGAGGCGGAGAGCCTGCGTATCCTATGCGGCGACGAGGCGGCCTTCCGGGCCTATCGCTTTCACTGGAACATGTGGTACGCCGAGCATAAGCCGGACCACGAAGACGCAGCGGATTTGTAACCGTTTGTTATCCAATCTGTTACCGGTTCGAGGTTGTTTTTAGCAGGGAGGCAGGCGATAATAGGGTCAAATACTGTCGAAGGAAGTTCCCCCTATGAAACGTCTCCTCACCTGCCTGTTGGCTTTGTCACTCCTCCTCGCCTGCATCGGCTGCGGCAGCGCCGCCGCCCCGTCCTCCACGGAAACGGAGGACCTGACCATCCAAAGCGGTACGCCGCGTCCCGCCGGGGACAGAGAGCCCACCGCCGCGGAGCCTCCAGCGGAGCCGGAGGCCGAAGCCCCGGCGGATGCCTCTGACGCCGCTCAGCAGCCGGAGGATGCCCCCGAGGCGGAAGCCACGCCAGAGGAGCCCTATGTCCGGACCATTGATCCCACCGGCCCCATGGTGGCCCTGACCTTTGACGACGGCCCCCACCAGGTCTACACCGGCCAGATCCTGGACATTCTGGAGGAGAACCACGCCGTGGCCACCTTCTTTGAGGTGGGGGTGAACGCCGCCCGGTATCCGGACGTTCTAACTCGGATGGCGGAACTCGGCTGCGAGATCGGAAGCCACTCCAACGCCCACAAGGATCTCAGCAAGCTGAAGCAGGACACGCTCCTGGCGGACCTGGACGCGGCGGACCAGGCCATCGCCGCCGCTGCCGGACAGGCCCCCACCCTGCTGCGGCCTCCCTACGGCGCGGTGAACAAGACGGTGAAATACGCCACAGGCCGCAGCGTCATCACCTGGACCGTGGACACCCAGGACTGGCTGACCAAGGACTCCCAGAAGGTCATCGACTCCATCCAGAGCCTGGAGAGCCTGGACGGTGAGATCGTTCTCCTCCACAGCACCTACGAGACCACCGTGGAGGCCATGAAGACGGTGGTGCCCTGGCTCATTGAGGAGGGGTACCATCTGGTCACCGTCAGCGAGCTGATGGCCTACTACTACGGCGAGCTGCTCCAGCCGGGCCAGTTCTACGGCTATACCTACTTCACCACCCACGGCCGCACCGATACGCCCCTCCAGCTCCCGGCTGAGTCTGAGACAGCCGAGGAGGCGCCCGCCCAGGAAGCGGAGAGCGACGCGCCATCCTCCCAGCAGCCCCCCGTCTCCCAGCCTGCGGAGGACCCCGCAACGGATCAGCCCGCCCAGCCCCCGGCGGTCCCTGTGTCGGAGGAGCCCGTCCAGCCTTCCACGCCGCCGGCGGCGGAGCAGCTCTCGCCGTCTCCTGCCCCACCGGAGGCGACGCCGGACCTGCCAGCAGACAGCATCCCTGAAGAGCAGCCCGCCCTGCCCAGTGAGGAGGTTCCAACGGAGGAGCCGCTGCCGGAAGAGGAGCCGGTCCCAGTCTCCCCGGAGGAGGGGGCGGAGCTCCTGCCCCCGGCGGAGGAGCAGCCCCCTGCCGACACCGAACCTCCGGGATGGCTGTGAACGGATAACGGAAAAAGCATATTGGATAGACAGAGGCCCCCGGCGCGTATCCCGCGCCGGGGGCCTTTTGCGGCATTGCGGCCCAACGCTTCGCTATTCTGTACAAATTCATGTCCACAGCCCTATAAAAAGTTCCCACAAAATCCCGCTTGCAATCCGGCCTCGATCCTCTATAATCATGTGACGGTTTTGAATGATATTTCCCCCTTCAGGAGGCGCTTTCCCATGACGAGAAATCTGACCCGGGGCAACCCCATGAGGCTGATCCTCAGCTTCGGCATTCCCATCCTCTTCGGTTACCTGTTCCAGCAGCTCTACAACGTGGTGGATACCGCTATCGTAGGCAAGACCCTGGGCGGCGCGGCCCTGGCCGCCGTGGGCTCCACCGGCTCGGTGAATTTCCTGGTGGTGGGCTTCTGCGCCGGCGTGTGCGGCGGCTTCGCCATTCCGGCGGCACAGCAGTTCGGCGCCGGGGACGAGAAGGAGCTGCGCCGGTATGTCACCGGCGGGGCCTGGCTGACCATTCTCTTCGGCGCGGCCCTCACCGCCGCCACGCTGCTGCTGGGCGGCCCCGTCCTCACCATCATGAACACCCCGGCGGACATCTACGACCGGGCCTACATCTACATCATGACCATTTTCGCCGGACTGCCGGGCTACTTCCTTTACAACTACGCCGCGGGCGTTCTCCGGGCTCTGGGGGACAGCCGGACCCCGGTGATCTGGCTCATCGCCGCCTCCCTGCTGAATATCGTGCTGGACTTTGTGTTTATCCTCACCTTCCACATGGATGTGTTCGGCGCGGCCTTCGCCACCATCCTCTCCCAGGCCATTGCCGGGGTAGGGTGCCTGGTGCGGATGTGCCGGGGCTTCCCGGTGCTGAAAATGGAGAAAGGGGACTGGCGCTGGGATTGGCGGCGGGCCCGGGAGCTGTGTGTCATGGGCCTGCCCATGGGGCTGCAGTACTCCATCACCGCCATCGGCAGCGTCATGATTCAGGCCGCCGTCAACGGCCTGGGCACCGTCTACGTCACCGCCGTCACCGCCGCCAGCAAGGTCTCCATGTTCCTGTGCTGCCCCTTCGACGCCATGGGCGCCACCATGGCCACCTACGGCGGACAGAATGTGGGGGCCGCCAAGTGGGAGCGGCTGGACCAGGGGCTGCGCTCCTGCACCGTCCTGGGAGCTGTTTACGCAGCGGTGTCTCTGGGGATCGTCTTTCTCTTCGCCGATCCCTTGAACATGCTGTTCCTGGACGCAGAAAGCACCTCCCTGCTGCCCCTGGCCCGACAGTACCTGCTCATCAGCGCCGCCTTCTACTTCCCCCTGTCCCTGGTGAACATCGTCCGGTTCCTGATCCAGGGTATGGGCTTCTCCCCCTTGGCCACCCTGGCCGGGGTACTGGAGATGGCCGCCCGGGGCTTCGTCAGCTATCTGGTGCCGGTGTTCGGCTTCGCCGCCGCCTGCTACGCCTCCCCCGCCGCCTGGGTGCTGGCGGACATATTCCTGGTCCCCGCCTACTTCTACTGCCGCCGGAAGCTGGCCCGGCCGGAGGGGACCCGCCGGACCGCTCCCGCCGTGAACTGCCGGTAAGTCCCCCCTGCCGGCGCAAGACGTCCCCGCTGCCGCAGGCAGCGGGGACGTCTTCTCTCTTATGCCTCCGGGCGGATGTCCACGAAGGACACCCCCCGGCGGATGGCGTACTCCAGGGTCCGGCGGGTGCCGCCCCCGGCCCCGTCGTAGACGGCGATGACCAGGGCGCTGTGGTCCACCATGTACCGGTTGCGGCGAAACATGCAGTCCGGGGTGTACCGCTCCTGGATCAGGGTCTCCAGGTCGCAGGCAGACACCAGGTCCCGCCACCGCCGGCGCTCCGCCGGAGACCACCTCCGGCTCTGACCGGCGCAGGGGATGGCCGCCTCCAGGGTCACGCCCGGACGGCGGCGGCGCAGGTCCAGCACCGCCTCGGCGAAGTAGAAGTCACAGCCCCGGGCCATGCCGCAGATGAAGTGCCGCATCCCCTCCTCGTAGGCCGTCTCCACCGCGTCCCGGAGCTTCTCCTTCAGCCGCCGGCACCGCGGGTCCTCCTCATCCCAGCCCCAGGGCAGCTTCTCCGGCCGGTGTCCGGTGAAGCAGCAGGTCCTCTCCCGGCCGCCCATGGTCTCCCCCCTTCCCTTTCTCAGAGTTTATAGAGCTATTATAGAACAAATATTCTACCTTGTAAAGAAAATATCTCTTGCCTTTTCTCTGGTTTCGCGTATAATGGAGGCAGACAACCGAATCGTTCATCTTCAGGGCGGGGTGCAAGTCCCCACCGGCGGTGATGGCCTCTGGCCTCAGTCCGCGACCGCGCAAGCGTTGAACCGGTGTGAATCCGGTACCGACAGTGACAGTCTGGATGGAAGAAGATGGCCGCGCTCTTTCGCGGGCAGTACTCCGGGGATGGATCGTCTTCGGGCGTACTATATCCGTGAAGGAGTGTTTTTTATGTCCCAAACTGTCAAGACCCACAAGCTGGCGGTCACCGCCATCCTCAGCGCCGCCGCGGCCATCCTCATGTTCCTGTCCTTCCCCATGCCCTTCCTGATCCCGTCCTTTGTGAAGATGGACTTCTCCGAGCTGCCCGCCCTCCTGGCGGCCTTCAGCCTGGGGCCCGTCAGCGGGGTGGCGGTGTGCCTGGTGAAGAACGTCATCAACGTGTTCTTCTCCACCACCGGCGGCGTGGGAGAGCTGTGCAACTTCCTGCTGGGGGTCTGCCTGGTGGTGCCCGCGGGGCTCATCTACAGGGCCAAACGCACCCGGGGCGGGGCCCTGGCCGGGGCCCTGCTCGGATCCGCAGCCATGGCGGTGTGCAGCGTCCCCATCAACTACTTCATCTCCTACCCCTTCTACACCTCGTTCATGCCCCTGGACACCATCATCGGCATGTACCAGGACCTCATTCCCTCGGTGGATGGCCTTCTGGCCTGCCTGGTGATCTTCAACGCCCCCTTCACCCTCCTCAAGGGCCTGCTGGACACCCTCCTGGCTTTCCTGATCTACAAGCCCCTCTCCCCTCTGCTGCACCGGTGACGCGGTGTCTAATTTCCCCTTTTCATCTGTCAAAGGATGTGGTATACTGCCGGTCAGTATACCACATCCTTTTTGCGGAGGGGGCCGCCGCCGTGGACCGGGTGATCCTGCACTGTGACCTGAACAGCTTTTACGCCTCGGTGGAGCTCCTGTCCCGGCCGGAGCTCCGGGAGCTGCCGGTGGCGGTATGCGGAGACCCCGCCAGCCGCAAGGGCATCATCCTGGCCAAGAACGAGCCGGCCAAGGCCTGCGGCGTCAAAACGGCGGAGACCATCTGGCAGGCCCGGAGGAAGTGCCCGGACCTGGTGCTGCTCCCGCCTCACCACGACCTGTACCGGGAGTTCTCCCATCTGGTGAACGCCATCTACGGCCAGTACACCGACCTGGTGGAGCCCTTCGGCATTGACGAGAGCTGGCTGGACATCACCGGCAGCATGCACCTGTTCGGCGGCGACGCTGCCGCCATTGCCGACGAGCTCCGCCGCCGGGTCCGTGGGGAGCTGGGCCTGACCCTGTCGGTGGGGGTCAGCTTCAACAAGGTCTTCGCCAAGCTGGGCAGCGACTACCGCAAGCCCGATGCCACCACGGTGATTTCCCGGGAAAACTGGCGGGAGATCGTCTGGCCACTTCCGGTGGGCAGCATCCTCTTCGCCGGCCCCGCCGCCCAAAAGGCCCTGGCCCAGTACGGTATCCGCACCCTGGGACAGCTGGCGGCGGCGGACTTAGGGCTTGTGGAGGGGCTGCTGGGGAAGATGGGCCGCCAGCTGTGGCGCTGCGCCAACGGGTTGGATGACGCCCCCGTCCGGCCCCAGCACGAAAAAGAGCCGGTGAAAAGCGTGGGCAACAGCTCCACCTTCCCGGACAACCTGACCACCCGGGACCAGGTCCGCCGGGGCGCCGCGCGGCTGTGCGACAGCGTGGCCGCCCGGCTGCGGCAGCAGGGCCTCTACTGCAGGGCGGTGCAGGTGGGTCTGCGGGACCCCTCCTTCCACAACATATCCCGGCAGAAGCATCTGGGCCACAGCACCCATCTGATGCGGGAGCTGCTGGAGGCGGCCATGGAGCTCATTGACGGCCTGTGGCGGCCCCCCAGCCCCATCCGGCTGATCAGCGTCACCGCCCTGGACCTGACGGACACCCGGGAGACCTACGAGCAGACCGATCTGTTCGCCCCGGATCAGCCCGCTCTGGACGAGAGGCGGGAGCGGCTGGAGCAGGCGGTGGACAACCTCCGGGCCAAATACGGCAGACAGATCATCTCCTTCGGCGAGGGGACCGCCGGGCCGCTGAGCCACGAGGGCGGGGAGGAGGAGCCCCCGGAACTGAAAAAACCTTAACTGCATCTTAGCGGCTCTTCTGTTATAATGGCCCTGCCGGCCAGCGTTGGCCGGCTTGTTATGACTTTCTACTGCAAGAGAGGGATCATATGGCAAAATTCATCTCAAGGCTGGCGCCGGGGCGGATCATCGCCCTGGGATTCGCCCTTGTCATTCTGCTGGGTTCGGGGCTGCTGATGCTGCCCTGCAGCATCCAGGACGGCGTTACCGTCCGGTACATCGACGCCCTGTACACCTCCACCAGCGCCGTGTGCGTCACCGGCCTCATCGCCATTGACGCCGGGGACACCTTCACCCCTCTGGGCCAGTTCTTCCTGGCCTCCCTGATCCAGGTGGGGGGCCTGGGGGTAACGGCGGTGGGCGCCGGCATCATCCTGGCCATGCGGCGGCGTGTGAACCTGAAGGGCCGGAACCTGGTCCGGGAGGCCATGAATCTGGATTCCGGCCAAGGTATTGTCCGCTTCGTCCACCGCATTTTTCTGACCACACTGGCCTTTGAACTGGCGGGGGCCGCGCTGAGCTTCCTCTCCTTCGTCCAGGACTACGAACCCCTGGACGCCCTGGGCATCAGCCTGTTCCACTCGGTGGCCGCCTTCAACAACTCGGGCTTCGACATTCTGGGCAACTTCCAGAATCTGATTCCCTACCAGGACGATGTGCTGCTGAACCTGGTGACCTGTGCCCTTATCATCTTCGGCGGCATCGGCTTCCTGGTCATCCAGGAGGTCGTACGCAAGCGGTTCCGCTGGAGCAAATTTTCCATGCACACCAAGGTGGTCCTCACCGTCAGCGCCGCGCTGATCGTGGTGGGCACCCTGCTCATCAAGCTCACTGAGGACGTGACCTGGCTTGGGGCCTTTTTCCACAGCGTGTCCGCCCGTACCGCCGGGTTCTCCACCTATCCCCTGGGCTCCTTCTCCAACGCGGGGCTCCTGGTGCTGACGGTGCTCATGTTCATCGGCGCCTCCCCGGGCTCCACCGGCGGCGGCGTCAAAACCAGCACCTTCTTCGTGCTGCTCCAGGGCATCAAGTCCGCCGCCACCAACAAGACGGAAAAGGCCTTCCACTACTCTGTTCCCGCCGACGCCTTCCGCAAGGCGGCTGTGATCACCCTGCTGGCCCTGGGCGTGGTCCTGACGGGCACCTATCTGATGGTGATTCTGGACCCCGGCGTCACGCTGATGCAGGCGCTCTTCGAGGTCACCAGCGCCTTCGGCACGGTTGGCCTTTCCACCGGCATCACCCCCGGGCTCAGCGACGGCAGCAAGCTGCTGTCCATTCTGATCATGTACATCGGCCGTCTGGGGCCGCTGACCATCGCCTCCCTGTGGTACTTCACCAAGGGGGAGCGCACCCACTACCCCGAGGGCAATATCGCCATCGGCTAAACTAGGAGGAGCTTCCATGTTCAACAGATCCAAAAAAGACAAACCAATCTACGGCATCGTGGGGCTGGGGCGCTTCGGCACCGCTCTGGCTCTGGAGCTGGCGGAGTCCGGCGCGGAGCTGCTGGTGCTGGATAAGAATGAGGAGAAGGTCCGGGAGATGCGGGAGATCACGGAAAACGCCGTAGTCATCCACAGCCTGGATAAAAAATCCCTGGCGGAAACCGGTATTCAGAACTGCGACGTGGCAGTGGTGTGCATCGGTGAGCAGATCGACACCTCCATCCTGACCACCCTTCACCTGGTGGCCCTAGGTATCCCCACGGTGATCGCCAAGGCCAACAGCGCCGAGCACGGCGAGATCCTGGCCAAGCTGGGGGCCGGCGTGGTCTACCCGGAGCGGGACATGGCCGTTCGCCTGGCCCACCGGCTGGAGACCGCCAAGGTGCTGGATTTCGTCCAGCTCAGTGAGAAGGTGAACATCTCCAAGGTGGCCATCCCCGAGAAGGTGGTGGGCAAAAGCGTGCTGGATGTGGATTTTCGCGGCAATTTTGGGCTGAACATCATCGCCATCGAAAACAGAGGCGACGTGATGGACAGCATCCGTCCCGATTACATCTTCCGCAGAGGCGATATTTTGTACGTGGCCGGCGGGAAGGACAGCATGAACCGTTTGACCGACTGGGCGGAAAACAACTGACAGAGATTGTGGTGAAAAGCCCCCGTGGACGCCTCTGGACGTCCACGGGGGCTTTTCCCGCTTCCTCTATCCCATCTCCCGGCTCAGCGCCTCCTCCAGCTTTCCAAGCGCCCGCTTTTCAATGCGGGATACATAGCGCCCCGACTACTGCAAGTGAAATGTTTCCGAAATTTACGCCGTCTCAGGCGGCGCAATCCCTTGCGGTGTCTGGCTTTCCGCCGTTTCGTCCAGCTGGGCGAAGCGGAATTTGATGATGATCTCTTTGTCCTCGGTGAGCTCCACCCGCTCGATGAGGCTCACCAGTAGTTCCCGGCTCTCCCCGGCAGTTTCGATGAACCGCTGTACCAGTTCCCTGGCCCTGTCCTCGCTGCGGACGGGGCTTTTTTGACGCAGCTCTAACTCCTGCCGTTTCTCCTCCAGCTGCTCCCGCTCCAGCTTAATCCGGCCGAAGATGCGCTGGAAGTCCGCCTCGGGCAGCAGCCCGCTGAGCCGGTCGGTGTACATCCGGTCCAGGTTGGCGGTGAGGCTGTCGATCTTGGATTGGAGTGCTTGGAGCTCCGTCTCCAGGCTGCTCTGCTTTCTGGCATTCTCTACGGCTTCCTGAGCCGCTGGCAGCAGATCATCTGGATTCAGGTAGACCTGACAGACTTCCCGTACTTTGGCGATCACCGCATCGGTCACCGTTTTTTCCTTGATGGAATGGCAGGTGCAGACCCCGGCCTTGGTGAACCGCTGATAGGTGCGGCAGACGAAGTACAGCACATCCTCTCCCTTGGCGTTTTTCCGGTTGAGGACCGCCAGAGGGTAGCCGCACTCGTGGCAGAAGATCAGCCCCTTCAACAGGAAGTCGTAGGTCCGGCTCCGGGTGTACCTGCGGCTGTTCACCAGCATCCGCACCTTACGAAAAGTCTCCGCATCCACCAGAGGCTCGTGGGTACCCTCCACCACCACCCAGTTGGCTGGGTTCTGTTTCAGGCACTTCTTGGATTTATAGCTGATCTTCACGCTGCGCCCCTGTACCATGTTGCCAATGTAGGTCTCGTTTTGGAGCATGTCGGAGATCCGCTCGCTGCTCCACAGGCCGGTGTAGGGGCCGGGTCTTACCACCGGAAGATTGGCATAGGTGGCCGGAGTGGGCACCCCCTCCTGGTTGAGGAGGGTGGCGATATTCCGGCAGCTCATACCGGAGAGGGCCATGGCGAAGATCCTCCGCACGATAGGGGCTACTGCCTCATCAATGACGATCTTGTTTTTCTCCGTGGGGTGCATCTTGTAGCCATACACCGGCTTGCCGCCGATGAACTGCCCCTTCCGTTGCTTATCCCGCTTGACGCTCTTAATTTTCTTGGAGATGTCCTTGGCGTACATGTCGTTCATGATGGCCCGGAACGGCGTGATGTCGTTGGCGGTGGAGTCCACACCGGTGTCGATGCCGTCCAGCAGGGAGATGTACCGCACCCGGTGCTCCGGGAAGTACCGCTCCATGTAGTGGCCGGTCAGGATGTAGTCCCGGCCCAGTCGGGAGAGATCCTTGGTGATGACCATGTTGACCTTCTTCGCCTCGATGTCCGCAATCATCCGTTGGAAGGCCGGGCGGTCAAAATTGGTGCCGCTCCAGCCGTCGTCTATATAGGTGTCATAGACGCTCAGCCGGTGCTGTTGCACAAACTCCCGCAGCAGGGATTCCTGGTTCTGGACGCTCTGGGATGGTCCCTCGCTCTCATCCTCCTTGGATAGTCTGATGTATAAAGCCGCATGGTAATCCATGGGATTGCTTATCTCTAAGTACATGTGATACCTCCTGAGATAAGCGGCCATTCATCGCCACAACCATACTACATCTGCGGGCGAATATCCAGGACAGCCAGCTCTTTTTTCAGAAAAAATTGAAAGGATTCCCGAATCAAATCCACCGCCAGCGGTCCGGTTTCAGAATACGTGCAGGAAACAGAAAGGGGCTTTTCCTTCATGACACACCTCCTCGGTGGATTCTATGCGCCAGCGTTTGCTAACTTGCGCCTGAGCACAAAAAGAAGCCCGTACCGACGATCGGTACGGGCTAAAATCACTTTCCTCACTCATTTTTAAGAGCATATCGATTTAATATCAGCTTATGCCTGTAGGCAAGGTTAGCCGTGTTTGCTATATTTCGTTTTATCTCATCTGGGCTGTGTCCGGCACGCAATATCTTCATCCGGCGCTCCACATGGCCGTTTTCCAAATAATAATTTGTGGAAACAAAGGGCAGATTCCTGGTCAGGAGGAACTCCAGAATCCCCATGAGTTTCGTAACATTTCGGGTTACAGACTTGAAAGAGTCTACGATCAGGACTCCATCGGAATCAGCTGAAAGCATTTTCAGGAGTTCCGCCAGAGATGACTCAATCTCAGGGGAATACCCGTCATACACAGCTACAATCGGTTTACCAGGTTCCGCCGTCCCTTCAGTACCGTCATCGATCCCGTCCAGATGATAAGGCGCCTCGACCTGGACCGGTGGGTAGTCAGCTGTTTTTCCGCGCATCCCAGCGAGGCACTGCAAAGATGCCCAGGCAACAGGGTGTTCCTCCGCAAGTTCCAGGTACAAATCTCGTTCTGTACGGAATTTTGCCTGACCGCACAGTTCAGCAAAATCCTGTTTGCTGAAATACCGAATTGCCTCGGAAGTAATCTCCTTGACTTCTTTTTTCCCAGCCCCTGGCTCAAGCCCGCTTCTGCATAAGAATTGCTTTGTAGCATTTCGATTGGGCTGTTTCGAATGGTAACAACCACAAAGCAGCGAACCTCTATTTTGGCTGGCGGCTCATAAAAACTCCCCTCCTCCATGCCAAGGAGGAGCACGGTGTTCCGAAACTCCCGGTCATTCCAATGACGCAGAAGAGAAGTCATTTGGGTATGGATCGTACTGACCGTATACAGCAAAAACTGCTCAGTTACCCCATAGCCCCGCAGTCGTGGCGTAAGAATATGATTCAGATAGTGAGAAACCGCATCCATAGCCGTCACATCCTTTTCAGGAAGTTTTTCTGTTGTGACACAGTTTCCGACATATTTCAACTAAAATCCGAAATATACATAGCCGTTTTGTGGAATGTCGTCATCCATCCCAATCTGGATCTCCTGAGATCCAAACACTTCCTGTTGATATTCCTGCACAAAGTACACATCCATTTGAGGGATCTGGGCTTGATGTGGCAACGGAAATCGCTCTCTATTTTCAGTCAACACGAGGCCCAAATCGTCCGCTTGCGCTCGCTGCATCAAGCGGAGGAACACCTTGTCCGGTTTTTCAAGGTCAAATTCTCCCATATGGAAGAAGCAGTGCTCAATGGTTCTTCCCATCCGGTTTGCCTCCTGTGCCAGCCGGTCGTGCTGTCTCCACAGTTCCCGATGAGCCTCGTCCTTCAGCATGCCATTCGGTATATGGCAAAAAATCGACGCAAGTTTTTCCATAAGCATCTCTCCTTTCCAAAGTTTATTTTATTGCTGTTTCATCAAGTAGTCTGTCGAACTATGCATTCTATCGAGAAGTGTGCTCATGTACTCGTAACTAACATTGAACGCTTGCTCTGACAGCCCCGGTATGGGTGGTTCCAACTCCGGATACCGGCTCATCACCGCAAGCATGAAGGTGTCTGCAAAGACATCCTGAATTGCAATACGGTAAGAGCATCAGGCTCTGTCCCCAGACGGCGTAAGTATGTCCGAAGTGAGGAGGGAATTTGATCTATGGCTCCGGTCTCGTTAATTATAGAGCAGATGGCCCAATTCATGCAGTAAAACAGGAATAGGCGAAAGGCTTTTCTACCGCATTCGGTACATGCAGATGCATCCCCATATTCCATCCGGCGTGAAAACCGCTTCTGTGTTTTGCCATTCAGCGGTCACCCCTTATTGGTATTTATCTGTTTGCTCAGCATTGCCGGAAAGCTCTTTCGGTGGGCAAGCTCATAGGCGCTGGCCCGAGAGATACCCAAGGCAGCGGCTACCTTGGGAACAGACAACATAATAGGAAGCTCATCATATGTTTTGTAGATGGGCAGAGCAGAATCTATTTACGATACCTCTATCATAAAATTAAAGTAACGGGGACACTTAATATCTCAGTCTGTCAGGATTTTTTGACAGACTAAACCGAGAGGTTCCGCATCACGGACGCGATGCGGAACCTCCCAATTTGACTGACAGGATGTATTTTCCAGCGGCTTACTCCACGTTGTCAGAGTAGGTCTCGCTCCAGGCGTTGAAGCCGCCCTCCAGGGTGTAGACCTTGGACATGTCATAGCCGATGGCGCTCAGGGCGTTGGTGGTGGCCTGAGCATAGGCGTTGCCGGAGTAGCAGACGACGACCAGGGTGTCGTCCAGGCCCTCGGTGGCGGCAGTCATGGTCTCCTCGCCAGCGGCGGTGTCGCCGTTGACGGCGGCGTCCATGTCGGCGGACACGGCGCCGGGGATGTGAGAGGTCTCATAGTCGGCGGCCTTCCGCACGTCCAGGACGGTGTACCCGTCGGTGCCCAGCACATCGGACAGCTCCTCCAGGCTCATGTACTGCATCTCAACATTCTGGCTCTCGCCCTCGTCGCCGCTGCCGGCGTTGTTGGCGGCGTTCTGGCTGCAGGCGGCCAGGGACAGGACCATCACCATGGCCAGCAGAACAGCGTACAGCTTCTTCATTGTAGTTACCTCCAAATTTTCCTTGCGATATCTGGTTTTACATATTGTTCTCAGCCCCGTGAGGCTTGCCGTATTGTACCCCAGCGGGGTGGAAAAGTCAAAATGAAAAAAGCAGTAGATGACGGGGCGTTTATTGAAATTAACAATGCCGTTTATAGGAAATATATTTGACATTCCACCAGACGCTTCCGTATAATAGACAAAAACAGGCTCTAACCGTTGGTGACATCATGAAACGATATCGACTTCCGGCCGCCGCCCTCCTCGGGGTCCTGGCGGTCATTGCCCTGTATGGGCTGATTTTTTCCCGGGTCTCCGCCCAGGACATCCGGGACAGCCTGGCAGGCCTGGGGTCCTGGGCCCCAGCGGCCTATGTGGGCCTCTTCGTCCTGCTGCCGGCGATGTTCTTCCCGGTGGCGGTGCTGGCTCTGGCGGGGGGACTGCTCTTCGGATTATGTGCGGGCAGCGCCTACACCTTCCTGGGGGCCATGCTCAACTGCGCGCTGATGTTCCTCCTGTCCCGGTACGTGGGTCGGGAGGCCGTCCGCCGCTACGTGGAGCGGAAGCTCTCGCCCCGGTGGCGGGCCCGGCTGGAGCGGGCCGGGGGCCGTGAGGGCTTTGTGCTGCTGGTGATCCTGCGGTTGATCCCCGCCGTGCCCTACAACCTCATCAACTACACCTTTGGCCTGACCTCCATGTCCCTGGGGACATATCTGGCGGCCTCGGCCATCGGCATCATCCCCGGCACGGTGGTCTTTATCAACATCGGGGACAAGGCCCTGGACCCCGCCTCCCCGGGCTTCTGGCTGGCTCTGGGCCTGCTGGCGCTGCTGCTGGCTGGGACCGCCTGGCTGGGACGGCGGCTCTTTCCCGCCGGGGAGGACAACAAGAAGGGAGAACATAAAGCGTGAAAAGAAAGTATTGGAAATGGTATGTGATCGGGGCGGCGGCGGTGCTGGTGGCCGTCTATTTCGCCGTCCCCACGGTAAGGACCTATGTAGACCACGCCGCCGCCGTGCTGGGCTCGGCGGATGTGGGGGCGGTGGTGGACTTCATCCGCTCCTACGGGGCCTACGCCGCAGTGATCTCTTTCCTGCTGATGGTGTTCTCCTCGGTGATCGCTCCCCTGCCCGCCTTCCTCATCACCTTCGCCAACGCCGCCATCTTCGGCTGGTGGCAGGGGGCCATCCTCTCCTGGTCCAGCGCCATGGCCGGGGCGGCCCTGTGCTTCTTCATCGCCCGGGCCCTGGGCCGGGACGCGGTGGAGAAGTACGCCGGCAAGGGCGCCCTGGCCAGCGTGGAGGGCTACTTCCAAAAGTATGGCCGGAACACCATCCTGGTCTGCCGCCTGCTGCCCTTCGTGTCCTTTGACGCGGTGAGCTACTTCGCCGGGCTGACCTCCATCGGCTTCTGGTCCTTCTTCCTGGCCACCGGCGTGGGCCAGCTCCCCGCTACCATCGTCTACTCCTATGTGGGCGGCATGCTCACCGGCGGGGTGAAGTACTTCGTCACCGCCCTGCTGTGCATCTTCGCCCTGAGCATCCTGGGCGTCATCGCCAAGGGCCTCTACAACGACCGGCAGGCAAAGAAGGCCGCCGGGGAGAAAAAGAATGGATAAGGCGGGCCGCCTGGGGATGGCGGTCCACCAGGCCGCCTCCTTCAGCCCGCCCCTCATGGGCCTGACCGCCAGCCGGGCGGTGTTCTGGCCGGGCTGCGCCCTGATGAGCCTGGACCCCGCCATCCTGGAGCGGACTCTGGCGGTCCTGCGGCGGGAGGAGAAGGACATGGGCCTCTCCGCCTGCTGCTGCGGCCAGCCCACCCGGTACCTGGAGCCGGAGCGGTATGAAAAGCGGCGGGAGAAGCTCCGCCGCCTGCTGGAGCGGCGGGGGGTGGAGCGGATCTACACCGCCTGCCCCAACTGCGGCGTCCAGCTGCGGGAGCTGGGGGGCGTTCAGGTCATCTCCCTCTGGCCTGTGCTGGAGCAGCGTCTCCGCCCGGAGGATCTGGCCCCAACCCCGGCAAGATCCTGCGTGGTCCACGACCCCTGCCCCACCCGCCGGGAGAAAGCGGACCAGGAGGCGGTCCGGGCCCTGCTGGCCCTGGCGGGAGCGGCGGTCGCCGAGCCTGCCCACTGCCGGGAGCGGACCATCTGCTGCGGCAACTACCACATGACCCACACCCTGGCCCCGGAGAAGAGCGCCGCCATGCGCCGGCGGCGGACGGCAGAGTTCCCGGCGGCACTGCCGGTGGTCAGCTGCTGCGAGGGGTGTCTGGGGGCCTTCCGGGGGGAGGGGCTGCCAACCCTCCATCTGCTGGAGATGCTCTTTGGCCCCAGCAGCCGCCGTGGCTGGGGCAACCGACTGGCTTTCACGCGAAACCTGAGAAAGGCGGTGTCGCCATGATGGACCGGGTTCCCCTGATCCTCGACTGCGACAATACTATGGGGGTCCCGGGCCGGGACGTGGACGACGGTCTGGCCCTCCTCTATCTGCTGGGCTCCCCCCAGGTGGAGCTGCTGGCGGTGACCTGCTCCTTCGGCAACAGCACCCAGGAAGTAGTTTATCGCAACACCCTGAACCTGCTGGCCCGGTGGGGCCGGGAGGATATCCCGGTGCTCCGGGGGGCCGACGGCCCTGCCCACCGGGCCTCCCCGGCGGCAGAGTTTCTTGCGGAGGCCGCACGGAAGTGGGCCGGGGCCCTGCGGCTGCTGGTCACCGGCTCCGCCACCAACCTGCTGGGGGCATGGGCAGCGGACCGCGGCTTCTTTGACAATGTCTCCGCCATCTCCCTTATGGGCGGGGTCACCGGCCCCCTGGTAGTGGGCGGGCGGCCCATGGCGGAGCTGAACTTCTCCGTGGACCCGGAGGCGGCCCTGGCGGTCCTCTCCCGGGGAAAAAACGTGGCGGTGGCCACCGCCCAGAACTGCCTGGACTCCTACTTCCCCGCCGGGGAGCTCCGGAAACGGCTGGCGGAGAGCCATACCCCCGCCGCCCGGTTCCTGCCCCAGGTCCTGGAGGACTGGTTTCAGGTCTATGAACGGGCTTGGAACCTCCAGGGCTTCATCAACTGGGACGTGATGGCGGCGGCGCAGCTGCTCCGGCCGGACCTCTTTTCCGGCGGGGAGCGCATCATCACCCCCACGGCGGCGTCCCTGGGGACGGGGCAGCTTTTGGCTGACGGACCGCCCCTCCGGGCGCGCCTGCCCCGGATCCGGGACCGGGAGGTCTACCGCCGGCATGTATACGACGCCATCCTCTCCGCCCGGATCGACATGTGAGAGGGAAGAAAGAGAAAGGACTTTTTTGACCATGCGTGTGAAACGAACTCTGACCCTGCTCCTGGCCCTGGCCATGGCCCTCTCCCTGGCGGCCTGCGGCGGCGGGAAAGGGGAGGGGACCGGCTCCGCCGGGCTGGACCTGGAGGCCGCCTCCTGGGAGGAGATCGTGGAGGCCGCCCGGGGCACCACCGTCACCTTCTACGGATGGGGCGGCGATGAGAACCGAAACAACTGGCTGAACTCCGCCGTAGCGGACTACGTCTCCGAGCGCTACGACATCACCCTGGAGGTGGTGGGGATGAACATTGAGGACATCCTGGCCAAGCTGGCCGGTGAGAAGGAGGCGGGAACGGAGGCCGGCAGCATCGACATGATCTGGATCAACGGCGAGAACTTTTACTCCGCCAAGGAGAACGGCCTGCTCTACGGCCCCTTCACCGACAAGCTGCCCAATGTGGAGGCCTACATCGATACCGAGGATCCGGAGACCCTGAACGACTTTTCCATGCCCATCGAGGGCTACGAGGCCCCTTACGCCAAGGCCCAGCTGGTGCTCTACAACGACAGCGCCGTCACCCCGGAGGCCCCTGCCTCCGCTCAGGCGCTGCTGGACTACTGCCGGCAGTACCCCGGCCGGGTCACCTACCCCGCCCCGCCGGACTTCACCGGCAGCGCCTTCGTCCGCAACATCATCTATGAGGTGTGCGGCTGGGAGCAGTTCCAGGACATGGAAGCGGACTATGACACGGTGAAAGCCGCCATAGAGCCCGCCCTGGAGTACCTCCGGGAGCTGAACCCCTATCTGTGGAACGAGGGCCGGACCTTCCCGGATTCCTCCACCACCGTGGACTCCATGTTCGCCGACGGGGAGCTGGTGATGTCCATGAGCTACGCCCCCTTCACCGTGGCCACCGGCATCGACCAGGGCCTCCTCAGCGGCACCACCCGGACCTTTGTGTTTGATAACGGCACCATCGGCAACACCAACTACATGGCCATCGCCTTCAATTCCCCCAACAAGGCCGGGGCCATGGTGGTCATCGACGCCATCCTCTCCGCCGAGGTGCAGCTCAGCCAGTACGAGACCCTGCGGGAGCTGCCGGTGGTGGACGCGGACAAGCTCAGCCAGGAGGAGCGGGCCGCCTTCGACGCCGTGGACCTGGGCCAGGGCGTCCTCACCCAGGCGGAGCTCCTCAGCCACCGCCTGCCGGAGATGCCGGCGGACCTGGTGCCGGTGATCGAGGAGATCTGGCTGGACGAGGTGGTGGGCCAATATAACGACTGACAAGGGACCGAAGGGCGCGTCCATTGGGCGCGCCTCTTTCCCGTTCCCGGAGAGGAGCGCCATGAGAAAACCGAGGACCGCTGTTTTCCTCCTGCTGCCACTGGCGGCTGTCACGCTGCTGGTGCTGGCCGCCTGCGCCTGCGTCCTGGCCCAGAGCCTGGGGTGGGTACCCGCCTTCGGCCTGGAGGAGATCACCTTCTCCTACTATCTGGATATTCTCCGGGACGAGGACTTTCTTCGGTCTCTGGCCGTCAGCCTGGGCGTCGCCGCCGGCTCCGCCCTCCTGGCCGCCGTTCTGGGGACGGCGGTGTGCGCCGCCCTGACCGTCCGGGGGCGCTCCGGAGGGGCCATCACCTACGTCCTGCGGCTCCCCATCCTGGTACCCCACGCGGTGGTGGCCCTGTTCACCATCCTGATCTTCTCACAGGCGGGGCTTCTGGCCCGGCTGGCCTACGCCCTTGGCCTGATCTCCGACTTCACCCAGTTCCCTCAGCTGCTGTACACCCCGGGCTATGAGGGGGCCGTGGCGGCCTACCTGTGGAAGGAGGTCCCCTTCGTGGCCTACTTCACCCTGGCCCTCATGTCCGGGGTCAGCGGGACCCTGGGGGAGGCGGCGGAGGACCTGGGCGCCTCCCCGCTGCGGAGCTTCTTTTCCGTCACCCTGCCCCTGAGCCTGCCGGCGGTGTGCCGGGCCACCCTCATCATCTTCATCTTCGCTTTCGGGGGCTATGAGCTGCCTATGCTCCTGGGAGCCACCCTGCCCAAGGCCCTGCCGGTGGAGGCGTACCTCGCCTACATGAGCCCGGAGCTCCGGGACCGGCCCTACGCCATGGCCATGTACGGCGTGATCCTGGTTTTGTCCGTGGCCATGGCGGGGCTCTACGCCCTCCTCACCCGGCAGCTGCTGCGGCGGATGGGAGGAAATCATGGGTAAGAAGTGGTTTTCACGATTGGTGCTGCTGGTCACAGCGGTGTGTATCCTCCTGCCGGCGGCGCTGCTGCTGGTGTGGAGCGTCACGGGCCGGTGGCCCTGGCCCCGGCTGACCCCGGAGACCTACACCCTCCGGACCCTCCGGGAGCTGCTGCTCGGCTCCATAAGCCTCCTCCAGCTCCTGGGCAGCAGCGTGGCCCTGGCGGGGGCCACGGCGGTCCTCAGCACCGCGGTGGCGGTCCTCACCGCCCGGGCCACGGAGCTCTATCGGTTTCCCGGGAGATCTCTGGCCCGGTTCTGCGGCCTGCTGCCCCTGCTGATCCCCGGCACGGTGTTCGCCATCGGCGTCCACCTGGTTTTTCTCCGACTGGGGCTGGCGGACACGGTGGCGGGGGTGCTGCTGGTCCACCTGGTAACGGCCCTGCCCTACGCCATTGCCATCATGACCGACGTGACGGCGGCAGTGGGGGCGGACCTGGAGGAGCAGGCGGCGGTGCTGGGGGCCGGACCTCTGGCGGCCTTCCGGTGGGCCACCCTGCCCCGGCTGGTCCCAGGCATCCTCTCCTCCCTGTCCATGGCCTTCACCCTGTCCTACAGCCAGTACTTCTCCACCCTCATCGTGGGGGGCGGCCGGGTCCGAACCCTGGCCATGGTGCTGGTGCCCTACATCCAGAGCGGAGACCGCCCCCTGGCCTCCGCCTACGCCGCGGTGTTCACCGGCTCGGCCCTGCTGGTGTTCGCCCTGTTCGAGTGGGCCATCCACCGCCTGGAGAGGAGGGGCGAGCTGTAATGGAACTGCGTATCAATGATCTTTCCGTCTCCCTGGGAGGCACGCCCATCCTGCGCCATGTGTCCCTGGCGGTGGAAGACGGGGCCTTTCTGGCCCTGCTGGGCCCCTCCGGCGGCGGAAAGAGCACCCTGCTGAAAGCCGTGGCGGGGCTGGTGCCCCTCACGGGGGGACAGGTACTCCTGGGGGGTCGGGACGTGACGGCCCTGCCCACCCACAGGCGGGGGGCGGTGATCGTCTTTCAGGACCTGCGGCTGTTCCCCCACATGACGGCGGCGGAGAATGTGGCCTTCCCCCTGAAGATGCGGGGAGTGGACCGGCGGCAGCGGCTGGAGCGGGCGGAGGCCCTGCTGGAGCGGGTCCAGCTGCCGGGCTGTGGCCGGCGGCGGATCGACACCCTCTCCGGCGGGCAGCAGCAGCGGGTGGCCCTGGCTCGGGCCCTGGCGGCGGAGCCGGCCCTGCTGCTGCTGGACGAGCCCTTCTCCTCCCTGGATGAGGACCTGCGGGAGGACATGCGGGAGCTGGTCCTCTCCCTCCACCGGGAGTTCGCCGCCACCACCATTCTGGTGACCCACGACCAGCGGGAGGCCCTGGCCATGAGCGACCAGGTTGCCCTGCTGCTGGAAGGGGAGCTGATCCAGCAGGGCACGCCGGAGGCGGTGTACGGCCGCCCGGTGAGCCGCCGGGCGGCGGACTACTTCGGCGGATGCGCCTATCTGGCGGGACAGGTGGAAAATGGGACCTTCACCTCCCCCTGCCTGACTTGTCCGGCGGAGCTGCCGCCGGGGCAGTACCATATGCTCCTCCGCCCCGCCGCCGTGGATCTGGCCCGCTCTGGCCCTCTGGCCCTGCGCCTGACAGAGTGCCGCTTCCGGGGGGCGGATACTCTGACCAGGTGGGTGACGGCGGACGGCACAGCGCTGGACATCCCCCTGCGGTCGCCACCCCCCTGGCCAGTGGGCCACACCCTTCGCTGCTGGGTGGACCTGTCAAACGCGATCTTTTACCCCGATGAGGAGGCGAAACATGGATAGAGCCGTCATCTGCTTCACCCGAGCGCCAGTGCCGGGCCAGACCAAGACCCGGCTCATGCCCCTCCTCTCCGGGGAGGCGTGCGCCGAGCTCCATGCCGCCTTTCTCCGGGATGTGGCCCGGGCCTGCCGGGAGACCGGGGCGGCGGTGTACGTGGCCTACACTCCGGAGGGAGGCCGGGGACCGCTGGCGGACATCTTCCCCTTCGCCCGGGGCCTCTTCCCCCAGGAGGGGGCGGACCTGGGACAGCGGATGGCGGCGGCCATGGACCGCGTCCTGGCCCTGGGCCACAGCCCCTGTGTCCTCATCGGCTCGGACCTGCCCCTGCTCACCGCCGCCCACCTCAACGGGGCTTTCGCCGCCCTGGAGGGGGCGGACGCCACCCTGGGCCCCACCCTAGACGGCGGCTACTACCTGGTGGGGCTGAAACGGCCCTGCCCACCCCTCTTCGCCGGCAAGCGGTATGGAAGCGGCGACGTGTACGGCGACGCTGTGGCGGCCCTGGAAGCGGCGGGCCGCTCCTTCGCCCCGGCCCCGGCCTGCGCCGACGTGGACACCCCGGAGGACCTGCGGGCCCTCCGCCGTGCCTTGGCGGGGGCGGAGAGCCACACCGCCCGGTGCTTAAAACAACTCTTCCCAACAGGAGGCGCCCCATGATCCATACGGAAGCCTTTCAGCAATACGTCCACAGCCCGGCCTTTCTGGACCCTCTGGTCCTGCCGCCGGGGACGGACATCCCCTTCGCCTCCCTGGGACAGGGGGAGTACAACGCCAACTTCCGCTTCCGCCACCCGGCCACCGGCCAGGACCTGGTGCTGCGGGTGAACACCGGCAGCCAGATGCACCTGCCGGACCAAATTGCCTACGAGTTCTTCGCCCTCACCGACCTGCTCCCCACCGGCCGCACACCCCGGCCCCTGTTTTATGACGACAGCCAGGCTATCCTGCCCTACGGCGCCCTGGTGATGACCTGGCTCCCGGGCCGCCACCTGCGGTACGAGGAGGACATGGGGGCGGCGGCGGAGATCTTGGCGGACATCCACGCCCTGCCGGTGCCGGAAAACACCCGGCTCCTGCGGCCGGACCGCCCGGCGCAGAGCATCTACCGGGAGTGTCTGGACATGGCGGGGCGCTACCTCGCCTGGGAGGGGGCGGACAAGACCGCCCGCCGTCTGCTGGAGACCCTGATCCGGGAGGTGGGCCGCCTGCCTCTGGGGGAACCCTCCCCCGCTCCGCCGGCCATCGTCAGCACGGAGCTGAACTCCGGCAACTTCCTCATCAACCCCGGGGAGCGGAGCTATCTGGTGGACTGGGAGAAACCCCTGGTCTCCGAACCCGCCCAGGACCTGGGCCACTTCCTGGCCCCCACCACCACCTTCTGGAAGACCGACGTGATCCTCTCTCCGGCGAACATTGGGGACTTCCTCCGGCGGTACGCCACCGCCGTGGGGGGACGGTTCGACCTCCGCTCCCTTGCGGAGCGCCTGCCCCTCTACTTCACCGTCACCTGCCTGCGGGGGGTGAGCTGGTGTGCCATGGCCGCGGTGGAGTACGCCCAGCCCGGCCGGGTCCTCACCAACGCCGACACCCGTGCTAAGCTGGGCCAGTACCTGTCGGCGGATTTTCTGGAGCACATTCTGGAGACCTACGTCCGCCGGGACTTCCTCAGGGGGGTGGCTCTGTAGATGGACCTCTCCCTTATTATCCCTGTATACAACGAGCGTGCCGCCATTGAACGATGCCTTACGAATTTGGAGACCCTGGAGGGGCCGGTGGAGGTGATCTTCGCCGACGGGGGCAGCGCTGACGGCACCGTGGAGGCCATCGGGGACCGCTATCCGGTGCTCTCCTGCCCCAAGGGCCGGGCCCGACAGATGAACGCCGCCGCGGCCGCCGCGGCCGGGGACGTGCTGTGGTTCAGCCACTGCGACAGCCTCCTGCCCGCCGACGGGCCGGAGCAGATCCGGCGGGCGGTGGAGGCCGGGGCGGCGTTCGGCTGCTTCACCATCGCCTTTGACTACGACGGTCCCTTCATGGGCTGCAACACCTTCCTGTCCAACTTCCGCTCCCGGCGGTGGCACATCGCCTTCGGCGACCAGGGCATCTTTGTCCGCCGGGACCTGTTCCAGGACATGGGGGGCTTCCCGGACCTGCCTCTGATGGAGGATTACGAGCTCTCCCGGTGGATGAAGGCCCGGAAGATCCCTCTAACGGTGCTGCCGGGACAGATCGTCACCTCCGCCCGCCGTTACCGCCAGGGCAGCCCCCTGGTCACCATGGCGAAGATGTTCTGCCTCCGCTGCCTCTACCGGGCCGGGGTGGACATCGAAAAAATCGCCCGGCTCTACCAGGACATCCGGTAGGGCCGGGCCGTGGGGCGAGTGAAGGCGGAATTCTGCGAGGCTTTTTCGCGGTCTGAATACAGCAAACAGTATTCTCGTCATCTTTGCATTCTTAAAGCAATCTCTTGCCGCTCAGTATAGAACACAGACACGGTATCGTCGAGAGATATTTCCGGATGAGTGATGGAGCTGATATCGATCTCCCAGGAGGCGCAACGCTATAAACGCCGCGTGACCTTCTATTGCTCAACCGCTATTTTTCCTCCCCAAGGTGTCCCCGGAAGCAGTCGCCCTCGATCCCCACCACATCCGCCAGCGGGATCGCCGTGCCGTCTGTCAGGACCAGGGCCCGCTCCACCTCGTCGATCCTTTTCAGCCGGCCGGCGGTGGTGACATAGGCCCCGCCCTCCTTTCGCTCATCAGGCCGGAACCAGGTGACCGTGATCTCCGGGTGCTCCTCAGTGATGTTGTTGAGGACCTGCTGCTTCAGATCCAATTCCATTTTTGTGTCCTCGTCCAGCTCCATCCGCTGGTCCGTCAGCCGGGCGGTCTCCGCGATGGCGGCGCTGTGGCCGCTAAGGGCGGCGAATGGGCTGAAAATGGCCGCCCTGTCCTGGATGGGCATTCGAGGATGTTTGGCGGAATTGGGATGGGGCAGGTGGATGATGTCGTTGTAAGGTCCCGTCATTCGTGGTGCCCTCCTATGGTCCGATTTCTCTCCCGGGCGGTGGCGCCCTCCTCCAGGTCCATCCCCTTGAGGATGGCGTTTTTGCCGTACTTCTTCTTGATGCCCAGCATGGCCTCCTGGAGCTTCCGCTCCTTTGCCCGCGCCGCCGCCTCCGCCTTTTGCCGCGCCTCCTGGGCAGCGTAGTCCGTGAACAGGTCCAGCTGGGCAGGCTCCTCCCGCTTGGGGGCGGAGGCCTCGTCCAGCAGCTTGTTGGCGCTGAGGCTCAGTCGGCGGATCAGCAGGTTTTTGTCCACGATCCGGTCGTAGAGGGCGGTGGCCGCTTTCAGCAGGACGCTGGAGGATGAGGTGTAGTCGAAGTTCTCCGTCCCCACGGCGTGCTTGGGGATCTTCCGGCCGTAGCGGTCGGTGGTCACCGGGCCGGTGTACCGCCTTCGCCGGGCCGGGTCGCTGAGGTTCTCGATGTCGTAGCCCACGGTCAGGACGATCTGGTCTGTCACCAGCCTCTTGTCCACCAGTTCCAATGCCAGGCTGTCCGCCATCTCCCGGACCACAAGCCGGGCCTTCGCAAAGTCGTAGGGGCACTGGAGCACCTGGCCGGAGACGATGCTCTTGTGCTCCGGCTTATAGGCCTTCACGTCCGCGATGGTGCAGGGCTCCCAGCCCCAGGCGTGGTCGATGAGGATCTCCGCGTTCACCCCGAACAGCTTATACAGCAGCTCCTCATTGTGGTACTCGTTGGGCTTGCCGATGGAGCACCGGGCGATGTCTCCCATGGTGTACAGCCCATTGGCCTCCAGCTTGGCGGCGTACCCCCTCCCTACCCGCCAGAAGTCGGTGAGGGGGCGGTGACCCCACAGGGAGCGGCGGTAACTCATCTCATCCAGCGAGGCGATGCGGACGCCGTATTCGTCCGCCGGGACGTGCTTGGCCTCGATGTCCATGGCGATCTTGGCCAGATAGAGGTTGGTACCGATCCCCGCCGCGGCGGTGATGCCGGTAGTTTTCAGGATATCCAGGATGATGGTCCGGGTCAGCTCCCGGGCCGTCATTTTGTAGGTGTCCAGATAATTGGTCAGGTCCATAAAGACCTCGTCAATGCTGTAGGGGAAGATGTCCTCCGGGGCGATATATTTCAAATAGACCTGATAGATCCTGGTGCTCCAGTCGATGTAGAGGGCCATCCGGGGCGGAGCCACGATGTAGTCCAGGGCCAGGGACGGATCTTCCCGCACCGACCGGTCATGCCAGGAGGAACCGGCAAACTGCCGCCCGGGGGCGCTCCGCTGCCGCTGGGCATTGACCTCCGCCACCCGCTGGACCACCTCGAACAGCCGGGCCCGGCCGGAGATGCCGTAGGCTTTCAGGGAGGGGGACACAGCCAGGCAGATGGTCTTCTCCGTGCGGCTTTTGTCCGCCACCACCAGGTTGGTGGTCATGGGGTCCAGCCCCCGCTCCACGCACTCCACCGAGGCGTAGAACGATTTCAGGTCGCAACAGATGTAGGTCCTCTCCCTCATGTCACACTCCTCCTTTCCACTGCTTGAATGAAAAAGTGAACGTAATATAAAATAACATCGGCGAAAAAAAGTCTTTAAAATAGGGCCTTAAAATTGCAAATTAACTCTCTAAACTGTTGCGCTTTCGTCCCGAAATCATAAATTGCACTGTAGTGGAAAGCTGAACAGGCGAGGTTATTCACATTGGTCATGCTGTTTTCATTTCAATCATAGTCTATCCGGTTGGACAAACCTCCTCCTATTGAAAAGCCGGCAAGATCTAAAAATGTGGTAAGGGGCACTGCAGAACAGCATCTGCAGTGTCCCTCTTTGTCACTGTCAAATGAAAACCAGTTGCAAAAAACATTTTGCCAGAACATCTGAGCGTTCCCATCGAACGGCCCGGATCTGTTCATCAATAAAATGAAACTCCTTCCCCGGTGATTGGATTGCCCAGGTGACCCCCAGACGGGCTTTCAGCTTCAAGCCGGTTTGTCCAATATAGCGTTCCGCATAAGGTCCGATTTCTTCCACAAACGCTGTACTGCGCGTAACGATCTCGCGGTCATATGGGTCTTCCGAAATCGCCTCCAGCAGCAGCGACTCCAAAGCGCCCTGCTGGTTAGTCGGGATAATCAGCAGCAAAAACGACAGCGTCTGCTTCTGACCGAAACCATCCTGATAAGCATTCTCAACCCAGTGATTTTGCTTGGCATGTGTGATAGCCGGAGCAAAAATCCGACACACTTCTGCCGTAATATCCTCCTCTTGCCGATCATCCCGGTCGGTGACCAGAGCGACTTTGGAGAACACTTGGGCATCAAGAATCGCCGCCTGTATCTTATCTGCAAAAAATCTGCCGAACTTATCCTTTCCGCCTACACCGCAAATCAGCAGGCGATCCTCTCCCCGCTGATACCAGTAAGCCGATTCACCAGATTTTTCATCCACAGAGATTTGGAAGTTTTTAGGCCCCCGCTTGCAGGGAGTCCATTGCCGAACGCATCCCAAATAATAACTGAGCAGAATGGCATCGGTCTTGCCTTCACACAGAATCAATTTGTTCATAGGCGCACCTCGAAGCCAAACTGCTCCCGATTCTGGTGAACGCGGCAGCCGGACAGGACTCGGGCATAGCTGAGGGAAGAACTCCAATCTTTTTTGAGCGTCACAACGCTGATAGGGTCCTCCTGTTCGGTCGTCTTCTCATAATCCATAATGGACAGGAACCCGTCAATCGCTTCGATGCTGTGAGAGGTGATAAAGACCTGCACACCGAATTTGCGGCATGCGGAGGCGATGAAACGGAAAATATCTTCAAAGTAGCGGGAGTGGATGGCTGTCTCCACCTCATCGATCAGCAGTACACCATCCACAGCTCTTGCGATCCCGCTGGCGATAGACAAAACCTTCTTGATGCCGTCGCCGTAGCTGGACAGAGGCATTGTTCCCAGCTCCTTGTGCTTGACACATTCGATGGGGCGGTTGGTATTTTCGTTTTTCAGCAGCAGCAGATCTGTAATGCCAGGATCAAAAAGTTGTAAAATTTGTACACAAAGCTCCTTGTAGGGATCGTTTGTTAAGATGCGGGAAAAATTTCCGCCCCTCAGATGGTCGAACGGCGCCAGATAGACCATGTTCAGAAGATGGCGGCTGGTAATGTCCCGTCCGGATACGGTGGAATATTCATGGAATCTTACCTCAGTTTTCTCCTGGTTGTTTCCTGTGCGAACCAGCAGGTTTCCCTGAAATGCCTGACATTCTGAAGGGACAGAATCTTTGAACTTATGGAAATTCCGCATCGAATAGCGGGGAATCCGGTTTTGCTCCTCTGGATCCAGCATGATGGTTTTCACATTGCCCTCCAGCGAATAGAGGATGTCCTCTCCTCTGCAGCGAGCTTGCAGGGACAGCATGCGGGCGGTTTCCTCCTCATTGCTGCTGTGTGGGAACAGGGTAAGCAGACTTTCATAGGCAGAGATTCCGCCGTACATGGCCAAGCTGTCCCGCATACGCGCAATGCGCAAGGTGTTGGTAAAATCTCCGGGATCGCGCAGCAAAAGAAGGGCTTCCAAAAAGCTGGTCTTTCCGCAGTTGTTGTCGCCAACAATCAGATTGATATGGTTCAGGTGAGGAACAGATAACTGCCGAATCCCACGGAATTGTTCGATTTTCAAATTTTCAATATGGATCGCCACAGCTACACCTCCGGATCTTCAAAACTGACCACCAGCCGTTTCCCCAATGCGTCCGCGATTCGTTTTAGTGTGGATAAACTGGGATGATAGTTCCCATTTTCAATTTTGCTGATGTTTGCCTGGGATACACCCGAACGCTGCGCCAACTGTTTTTGTGTCAGGTTGGCCGCATTTCGGGCAGAGATTACCAAGTCGCGCACTTCGACGTCGATATCATATTCTTCCATCTCCGGAGTGTCGTCAACAGGCGTTAAATTTACTTTCTCAAGCGCCTGATCCAGTAATTTTTGAAAATCGCTCATGTTATATCCCTCCAAGTTTATAATATGTTATATCAAACATAATGTCAACGAAAAATATGTCGCAAAAAATATATTTTTTGCTATGATCCCTGTAATACTCGCAATTTTCTTTTGTGTGTGTTGTATTCCATATGCACAAGTGTTATAATAACAAAATCAAATGTTATATTTGAGGAGGTGAATGCTGTGAAAAGTTCGGATCAAATCAAAGAGATCCGCTCCCGTCTAAACCTCAGCCAATCCGAATTGGCAGAGAAGCTAGGCGTCAGCTTCGCTACGGTAAATCGTTGGGAAAAAGGACACTGCGAGCCGTCGCAGATCGCTGTCAACGCGATCAAAAACCTCTGTGCGGAAAACAACATCGACTTTTCCCAGTTGGAAGGTACTTCTATCATTACATCTG
>HHCFR05603__coassemble_429_pt1 | contig 48285 bp, 46 predicted proteins | sample HHCFR05603__metabat2_low_PE_030 | metagenome-assembled genome bin HHCFR05603 | reverse complement strand
AATAAACGTGGCTTTTACATGGGCGGGCGTATTCCGTATGGGTATCGCTTAAAGAGTACGGTCATTGATAATATCCGTACTTCCATGTATGAAGAAGTCCCGGAGGAAAGCGAACAACTGAAACTTATTTATTCCATGTATGCTGACCCGTCAAATTCTCTGGGCGACATTATACGGTATCTGAATAAGCATGGCATTAAGCATTTACGCGGAAGCTCCTGGAACTCCGCAAGACTAAGCGATATGCTGAGAAATCCCGTATATGTGGAAGCTGACATTGATGTGTACAATTTCTTCAAAAGTCAAGGCGCAAACGTCTACAACCCGGCGAGTGATTTTACGGGCTACAATGCCTGCTATCTCTACAAAGGGACGGTATCAACTACCAGAAAACAATGCGACCTTACCGACAAAGAGATTGTATTAGCACCGCACAGAGGTTTTATTTCTTCTTCCACATGGTTAGCCTGCCGGATACGCTGTCTAAGTAACCGCCAGTCAACAAAAACCTGCAAGCCTAAAAATTCATGGCTGACCGGGAAAGTAAAATGCGGTAACTGCGGATATGCTTTGGTAATCAGGAAAGCAAAAACGAAATGGGGACGTTACTTTGTTTGCAGTCAAGGAGGACATGACGGCAACTGCAAGGGAACAGGATGTACGGTTTATGCCGACGTTCTGGAAGAATATATGTTAAACGCCATTCGTGATAAGCTGTCCGAGTTTAAAAAGCTGTCCGACGAAAAAGAAAACCAATCCACCCCTAAAGTATCTAAGAACAAAATCCGTTTGGCACAGATAGACGAGGAAATAGGTGACTTACTTTCCAAAGTAGGAAGCGCAAATTCTATCTTGATGAAGTACATCAATGACAAGGTTTCCGAGTTAGACGCAGAACGCCAGACCTTACAGGAAGAAATCGTATCCCTTACCTGTTCTAAGACAGAAAGCAAAATGGGACAGATAACCGACCATGTGAAAAAATGGCAGGACATTTCCTTTGAGGATAAGCAGGCGGTTGTGGACGCTTTAATCAAAGTTATCAAGGTGGCAAACGGGAATATTGAAATCACATGGAAAATCTAAGGCGGTTTTAACCGCTATCATTTTTGAGGTAAATCTACTTCAATCTTCCCGTTTCGGTGAAGGTCTGCGTCTGGCCAAAGATAAGCTGGGCGAGAAGAACATCTACTATATGAATCCGTCCTTTGACAAAGGAAAAGCAGAAAAATAGTGCCAATATTTTAATGAGGAGCCCGCCGATTCGGCGGGCTCCTCTCTCATGGGATCACGATTGAAAAATACGGTGGAGACGGCCCTTTAAAATGCCCAATGGTCCACCTATTGGGGCAAACTGCAAAAGGCTCAGATTCTAGCCACGCCGGAGCGGCGGGCGGCCTCGGCAACGGCCTTCGCCACGGCGGGCCCCACCCGCTTGTCAAAGGCCTTGGGGATGATATAGTCGGCGCTCAGCTCCTCGTCGGAGATCAGCCCAGCCAGGGCGTCCGCCGCCGCCATCTTCATCTCCTCGTTGATGTCGCTGGCCCGCATATCGAAAGTCCCGCGGAACACGCCGGGGAAGGCCAGCACGTTGTTGATCTGGTTGGGGAAGTCGCTGCGGCCGGTGGCGATCACCGCCGCGCCGCCGGCCCGGGCCTCGTCGGGGAAGATCTCCGGGGTGGGGTTGGCGCAGGCGAATACGATGGCGTCCTTGGCCATGGTCTTGACCATCTCGGCGGTCACAGTGCCGGGGGCGGAGACGCCGATGAACACATCGGCCCCCACCAGCATATCCGCCAGGGTGCCGGACTTGTGGTCCAGGTTGGTTACCTGGGCCATCTCCTCCTTGATCCAGTTCAGGCCCTCCCGGCCGGTGTAGATGGCCCCCTTCCGGTCACACATGGTGATGTTCCTGAACCCGGCGGACAGCAGCAGCTTGGTGATGGAGATGGCCGCCGCGCCGGCGCCGGAGGTGACGATCTTCACGTCCTCCCGGTTCTTGCCCACCACCTTCAGGGCGTTGAGCAGTCCCGCCAGAGTGATGATGGCGGTGCCGTGCTGGTCGTCGTGGAAGATGGGGATGTCGCACTTCTCCTTCAGCTTCCGCTCGATCTCAAAGCACCGGGGGGCGGCGATGTCCTCCAGGTTGATGCCGCCGAAGGAGCCGGAGATGTTGTAGACGGTGTTCACGAACTCGTCCACGTCCTGGGTCTTCACGCACAGGGGGAAAGCGTCCACGTCGCCGAAGGCCTTGAAGAGCACACATTTGCCCTCCATCACCGGCATACCGGCCTCGGGGCCGATGTCCCCAAGGCCCAGCACGGCGCTGCCGTCGGTAATGACGGCGCAGAGGTTGTGGCGGCGGGTCAGCTCATAGCTCTTGCTCACATCCTTCTGGATCTCCAGACAGGGCTGGGCCACGCCGGGGGTGTAGGCCAGGGACAGGTCCTCCTTGCTCTCCACCGGCACCGTGGCGATGACTTCGATCTTCCCCTTCCACTGCTCGTGCAGCTTCAGGCTCTCCTTCGCGTAATCCATGGGTCTATGTCCTCCTTTATCGTTCTATCTTCTATTTGTCTATTTTTCTATTGAGGTCAGGCGGCTCTGGGACTGGGGAAACCAAATATCAGAGTTTCACCTGCCGGATCACGTCCTTCAAGCAGTCGGCGCTGTGGCGAAGGCGGGCGGCCTCCTCCTCCGTCAGCCGGTTGGGGACCCGATAGCGGACGCCCCCCCGGTCCACCACGGAAAGAGTGCTCAAGCACACGTCATCGATGCCGTACTCCCCGTGGAACATGGTGGAGACGGTCAGGGCCGTTCCGGCTCCCGTGAGGATGCACTTGCAGATGTGGCACACAGAGATGGCGATGGCGTAGAAGGTGGCCCCCTTGTCCTGGATCACCCGGGCGCCGGAGGTGCGGACAAATTCCTCCATGGCGTCGTAGTCGTAGTCCCAGTCCGTAAGGGGGTTCTCCGCCGCCGTTTCCTTCAGCTCGTTGATGGGGTTGTTGGCGATATAGGCCAGGGACCACGGAATGAAGGAGGAATCCCCGTGTTCGCCGTAGACATAGGCGTGAATATTTTTGGGGCTGATACGGAACCGCCGGGCCAGCTCCGCCTGGAGCCGGGCGGTGTCCAGGGTAGTACCGGTGCCGATGATCCGCTTCTCCGGGATGCCGGAGGTCTTGTGAAAGATATAGGTCAGCACGTCCACCGGGTTGGAGACGATGATATACAGCGCCTCCGGCGCGGCCTTGGCGATTTTGGGGGCGATGTCCCGGATGATGCCGGCGTTGGTTTGAATCAGCTCCAGCCGGGTCTGCCCAGGTTTCCGGGCAATGCCGGAGGTGATGATCACAATGTCGGAGCCAGCCGCGTCAGGATAATCTCCGCTGCGCACAATAGCCGGAGAGCAGTAGGTGATCCCCTGGTAGATGTCCAGTGCCTCGCCCCGTGCCTTCTCCTTCTTCACGTCGATCAGCACGATCTCCGTGACGATCCCCATGGTGACCATATCGTTGGCAATGGTGGCGCCCACACTGCCGGCACCGATGATGGTAATTTTACTCATACTGTTACCCCCACTGGAAAATTTCTCTGCCAATCATTCCACCGCTCGTGCCTGTATCAGTGAACAAAGCAAAGATTGTTAAAATAATATCATATTTCCGCTGGAGATGCAAACACATCTCAGCGATATTTTGTAGAGATTTCCACTGATTCAAACATCCGATTTTATGAAATTCACCTAAAGCTCGCGAAAACACCTGAGTGAAAAATGAATCCAGAAGACAATTTCTTGCCTTAACAGTCAGATATGGCGGGCAAGTAAAATCGTAGGGAGGATGCTGCCAAACTGGCGGCCTCCTCCCTGTGATCATCCATCATTTCCGCTTTCCAGCGGAACCAGTAGAGCTAACCCATGGGCGGCGATGCCCTCGCCGCGTCCGGTAAATCCCAGTCCCTCCTCGGTAGTGGCTTTGACACTGACCTGATCTACAGGTATGTCCAAATCAACCGCAATGTTTTCCCGCATCCGCTGGATATAGGGCGCCAGCTTCGGGCGCTGAGCCAAGATGGTAACATCCACATTTCCCACCATATAGCCCGCCCCTCTCAAGCGAACAGCCACCATCCGCAGCAGCGCGCGGCTGTCTGCCCCCCGCCAGCGTTCATCGCTGTCAGGAAATAATTTTCCAATGTCCCCCAAAGCGGCGGCCCCCAGAAGGGCATCCATCAACGCGTGGAGGGCCACATCCGCGTCGGAGTGTCCCAGCAGACCCAGGTCATAGGGGATCTCAACGCCCCCCAGGATCAAAGGCCGGCCCTCCACCAGACGGTGCACATCATATCCATGGCCAATCCGCGGCAGTCTCACAGCCCCATCTCCCTTCTCGATAAAATCGCCTCCGCCAAAATCATATCCTCAGGCGTGGTAATCTTAATATTTTCATAGGAACCATCTGTCAAGTAAACTTCCTTGCCAAGTCGCTCCACCGCGCCGCAGTCATCTGTCACCGGCTCTCCGCTGTCGGCGGCGGCCTGGAGAGCCGCCCGCAGAAGCTGGGCGTCAAACACCTGGGGCGTCTGGACAGCCCGGAGGGTCTCCCTGTCCAGAGTGCTTACGATTTTTCCCTCCTGGGCCACTTTGATGGTGTCCTTCACCGGTACAGCGGGGGCTGCCGCGTTGGTGCGGAAGGCCATCTGGATCACACTGTCGATCAGTTCAGGTTCCACCAGGGGGCGGGCGCCGTCGTGAACTGCCAAATAGGCAACGTCCTCCCCGCACTCCATGGATGCCGCCAAAACGGACGCCAGCCTGGTCTCCCCTCCACGGATGATCTTTACCGGCTTGGAAAGGGTATACAGCTTACACAGGTCTGCCACCGCCAGAAGGTCCTCCTCCCGGGTGGCCACCACGATCTCATCCACCAGCTCACTTCTGTCCAGGGCTATCAGCGTTCTGGCCAGGACGGGGATCCCCGCCAGGGGGAGCATCAGCTTGTTCTCGCCGCCCATCCGGCTTGAGCTGCCTGCGGCGGCTACGATGGCGCCGCAGCGGGGGCGCTGGGACCGCTTCCCCTTCCCCAGAAATTTTTCCATCCACTTCATGACCACCCATTCCTCCTCCAGCAGCGCCCAGGGGATGCTGACAGTGCTGCCCATTTCTCATTTAGATTGTACCCTGAAACTGCGGGGTTTGCAAGAGAAACAAGGGGACTGCCCGCCTCGTCCGCAGAACAGCTTCCAGGAGCGCAAAAGGAGCAGGCGGAACTTCCGCCTGCTCCTCAGGCTGTCGAAAAAATCTTGTCGGACTTTTTCGACAGCCTAAAAATGCCGTTACTTTCACACAGCTACGCAGTGTGAAAGTCCTCGCTACGCTCGCCGCACGCCTTGCGCAGCAAGGCTTTGCGGGGCATTCAATTGGATTCGAGGCGGGCTTTGCCCCCTCGAGCTCCCCCCTGCGCTGTGCAGCTTTCTACTCCTGGAGGAAGTTTTTCGACACGCTAAGAGGAGCAGGCAGAACTTCTGCCTGCTCCTCTTTTATTTCAGCGGTATCCTAACGCCAGTCTTAGGCCTCTTCGTCCTCCACGGGGGCGGGAGTGGGGGCCAGCAGCGCCCGGATGGACAGGGAAATCTTCTTCTTTTCCTCGTCCACAGCGGTGATCTTGGCATCCACAATCTGACCCTCGCTGAGTACATCGCCGGGCTTGTCGATGCGGCGGTCAGCGATCTGGGAAATATGAATCAGGCCGTCCACACCAGGAACTACCTCGGCAAAGGCGCCGAAGGTCATCAGCTTCACAATGCGGACAGAGGCCACATCGCCTACCTTGTAGGTATTCATGAACACCTGCCAGGGATCGGTGGAGCGGTCCTTTACGCCCAGGGAGATCTTTTTCTTCTCGGGGTCAAAGGAGATGACGTATACCTCCAGCTTGTCGCCCACAGCAACCACCTCGCTGGGGTGCTTGATGCGGCTCCAGCTCAGGTCGGAGATATGTACCATCCCGTCCACACCGCCGATGTCCACAAAAACGCCATAACTGGTCATGCTCTTCACCGTACCGGTGTAGCGCTTGCCCACCTCGATGTTGGCCCACACCTCGGCGGCGGCGGCGGCCCGCTCCTCCTGCTGCACGGCTTTGATGGAGCCAACCACCCGGCGGCGGGCACGGTTGACCTCGGTGATGTGCAGACGGACCTTCTGCTTGATCAGCTGGCTCATGTCCGCCTCACGGGGCAGACCGGACTGGGAAGCGGGGATGAAAACCCGCACGCCCTTGACGGAGGCCACAATGCCGCCCTTGTTCTGCTCGGTGATCACACCCTCCAGAACCTCCTTGCTGCTGCAGGCCTCCTCAATGTTCTCCCAAACCTTCACCGCGTCCAGGCGCTTTTTGGAGAGGGTGGCATAGCCCTCCACATCGTTGACACGGATGACGAACAGCTCCACCTCATCGCCCACCTTGACCACGTCCTCAGGCTTCACCGTGGGATCGTCGGTCAGCTGGTCCACAGGAATGTAGCCGGCCTGCTTGCAGCCCAGGTCCACCTGGACTTCGGTAGGGGTGATGGCCGTGACAACACCGGTTACCTTAGCTCCTGTATTTAAAGTATTGGTATACTGTTCAAACATTTCGGCAAAATTTTCCATGCCCTCGCCCTGGATCTTTTCTTCACTCATCGTCTTATTGACCTCCTTTATGATGCTCGCAGGCGTGGAGGCCCCCGCCGTCAGACCAACCACCCGGCAGCCCGCCAGTTCCGCCATAGAGAGCTCGTCCGCATTTTCGATCTGAAAAACGCGGGAGCAATATGCGCGGCAGATCTCTGTCAGGTGCTTTGTGTTAGCGCTTTTGGGATCACCAACCACCACCATAGCGTCCACCTTGGCGGCTAGCGAGGCCGCCTCAGATTGACGTATATGCGTAGCACTACATATTGTATCAAATATTTTTAGATTTGTACACTGGTTTTTTAGAATTTTCAAAGAATTTTCCCAAACCGACCGAATCAGCGTGGTCTGGGACACCACCGTCAGGGCCATATCCCCGGTCAAAACGCCTTCCGTGAAGGCGGCGGACAGATCATCAGGTCCGGAAAATACCAGCAGGTCCCGACACCAGCCGGCGATGCCCGCTACCTCCGGGTGGTTCTTGTCGCCAATCATGACGCACCGACGGCCCTCCCCTTCCGCCTGTTGGACGATCTCCCGAACACGGGCTACTTTGGGACAAGTGGCGTCCACGATCCTGGCTCCTCTTGCCCGGAGCGCCTCGTAGACCTGGCGGGAGGCTCCGTGAGCCCGCAGCAGAACCTCCTCGCCCGCCTGTGCCTCCTCAGGGCTATGGATAACTCCCACTCCTCTCCCTGCCAGATCCTCAACAACGGTGCTGTTGTGGATGACGGTGCCCAGCATTCGGGCGGGCTGCCCTGATCCGGCCAGCTCCTGGGCCATCCGCACCGCCCGGGCTACGCCGAAGCAGAACCCGGCGCTCTTGGCCAGGATCACTTCCATGCGTCCACCCCACTCAAGCTATAGATGCGGTCCATAATTTCCTCCGCAGACCGCTGGTTCTCCTCTGCCGTGGGCCGCCGGCCGGCGATAACGGGATAATAGGGCTCTCCGAAGACCACGGTGGTCCTCCGGAAAAGCTTGTGCTTGCCGCCGCAGTAAATAGGAATCATGGGGACGCCGGTCCGGGCCGCCATGACAGTGACGCCCCCCTTGGCCTCCACCTCTCCCTGGTGGTCCACCCGGGTCCCCTCGGGGAAAATGATCAGCCGTCCCCCCTCGTTGAGGCGCTTCATGGCGGTCTTCATGGCGGTCAGGTCGCTGCCGCCCCGTTTTACAGGGAAGGCTCCCAGCTTGGCGATGATCCCGCGAAGCAACGGAATACGAAAGAGCTGCTCCTTGGCCATGAAGGCCAGACGGGAGTCGTTGGGCAGGCACACGGCGATAATAATGGGGTCCCAGGCGCTGGCATGGTTGCCGCACAGCAGAGCGCCGCCCTCCGGTACGTTCTCCAGCCCCACCGCCCGGTGGGGAAACAGCAGGCAGATGATGGGCTTAATGAGAATGTAAACGTAATGAAAAAAGCGGTTCATAGGCCCACGCGCTCCTTGATGATCGCTAAGATCTGGTCCCGGCTCTGCTCGAAGGTGTTTCCGGTGGTGTCCAGAAGCACCGCGTCCTCCGCCGGACGCAGGGGCGCGGCGGAGCGGTGGGAGTCGTTGTAGTCCCGCTGCCGGATCTCCTCCAGCAGCTCCGGGTACGGCTTGGGCGTTCCCCGGGCAATAAGCTCCTCATACCGCCGGCGGGCCCGGTCCTCCGGGGCGGCGGTGAGGAAGATCTTCACGTCCGCCTGGGGCAGGACCACGGTACCGATGTCCCGGCCATCCATGATGACGCTGCAGCGGCGGGCCATATCCCGCTGCATCTCCAGAAGAAAGGCCCGCACCGCCGGCAGGGCCGAGACCCGGGAAGCATATAAGGACATCTCCGGCAGGCGGATGGCGTCCGTCACATCCTCCCCGTCCAGGTACATCCGCTGCAGCCCGTCCTCCCCATAGCCCATCTCCACCCGGATCTGGGGCAGCATGGCCTCCACCGCCGCTGCATCCTCCGGATCAATTCCCCGTCGCAGTGCGGCGCAGCCCACCGTGCGGTAGATCGCCCCGGTATCAACATAGACAAAGCCCAGTGCCTGAGCCACGCTGCGGGCAATGGTGCTCTTTCCCGCTCCGCTGGGGCCGTCGATGGCGACGGCCCAACGATTCTCTTTCTCTTCCAACATATGAAACGGATCCCTCTCTACGTTCCCTTTTGGGGGATTATTTTTTATTTTCCATATCCGGCAGCCGACAGCCCGGCCAACCTCCCCGTGGACCAGGCGATCTGCAGGTTGAAGCCTCCGGTGTAGGCGTCCACGTCCAACACCTCCCCGGCAAAGTACAGCCCGGGGAGCAGCTTCGACTCCAGGGTGGAGGGGCGCACCTCCTTCACCGACACGCCGCCGGAGGTGACGATGGCCTCCGCCACCGGCCTGGGGCCGGTGATCTCCACCGGCAGGGCCTTCATCAGCTCCAGCACCCGCCGCCGCTGTGCCTTGGTCAGGTCGTGGACCTTCTCTCTGGGCGGCACGCCGGTCAGATCCACAAAGGGCTCGATGAGCTTTCGGGGCAAAAGCTCATCGAAGGCGTTGATAAAATCGCTGTTGGCCCGCTTGGCAAAGTCCGACAGGAGCCGGCGGTCCAGGGTCTGCTCGTCCAGGGCCGGCTTTAAGTCGATCTCCAACCGGTACCGGGCGGCGCCGAACCGCCGCATATGGGCGGAAGCGGACAGGATCAGGGGACCGCTGACGCCGAAGTGGGTGAAAAGCAGTTCCCCGAAGTCGCTGTAGATCTTCTTATCATTCTCATAGACCCGGAGCCCGGCGTTGCGGAGACTCAGTCCCTGGAGCCGCTGACACAGGTCCCCGGCGGCGCACAGGGGCACCAGGGAGCCTCGGGGCTCCACCACAGTGTGGCCCACGGCCTGGGCGAAGCGGTAGCCGTCGCCGGTGGAGCCGGTCAAGGGGTAGCTCACCCCGCCGGTGGCCACCACCACACGGTCCGCCTGATAGGTGTCCCGCTCCCCCGCCACGCCCTGGAGGGCGCCGTCCCGGATCAGCAGCTCCGCCGCCTTATCCCGAATAATGGAGACCCCCAAACGGCGCAGCTCCTTCTCCAAAGCGCCGCTGATGTCGAAGGCCCGGTCAGACACAGGGAACACCCGGCTGCCCCGCTCCGTCTTCAAAGGTACGCCTAACCCCTCAAAAAACGCCATCACATCAGCGGGAGAAAACTGTGTGAAAGCACTGTAAAGGAATTTCCCATTACGAGGTGTGTTCTGCAGGAGTTCCTCCACCCCGCAGTTGTTGGTCACGTTGCACCGGCCCTTCCCGGTGATATTCAGCTTCCTCCCCAGCCGCTCCATACCCTCCAGCAGGCATACATGGGCGCCTGTCCCGGCGGCGGCGATGGCGGCCATCATGCCGGCGGGGCCGCCCCCCACCACGATCACGTCAGCTTTCATCGCTTCGACCAAAGACGCCGTACTCGTCCCAGATGTTCTCCAGCCGGTCGAAGATCTGGGCGATGTCCGCATTCTTCCGGTGGCCCGCCGCCACGATCAGGGCGTTCAGAAGACTGAAGGGGGCCACCAGAGAGTCCACAAAGGAGATCATGTCGCTGCGGGCCATCAGGGCCACTGAGGACAGGGGATACAGAGGCGAGAGTTCGCTGTCGGTGATGGACACCACATCCGCCCCCCGGTCATGGGCATAGCGCACCCCCTTGACGGTGGACTGGGAGTACCTCGGGAAGGAGATCCCCACCAGCACGTCTCCAGGGCCGATTCGCAGGATACTCTCCAGAATGTCCCCGGCGCTGTTGGTGGTGACCAGCGTCACGTTTTCAAAGATCAGATGGAGGTAGAAATGCAGGTAGCCCGCCAGGAAGGAGCTGGAGCGGACCCCCAGGATGTAGATGTGCCGGGCAGACATGAGCTTGTCCACTACCGTCTCAAAGGCGGAGCGGTCGATCCCCTCGATGGCCTGGCGGATGGTGTCCATGTCCCGGTGGAGGACGGAGGCCACCACGTCGGCGCTGAACAGGGTGTCATTGGACGCTTGAATCCGCTGGATGGAGGTGAGCTTGCTGCGGACGATCTCCTGGAGGGCCCGCTGCATGGCGGGGTAACCGTCGTAGCCCAGCTGGGAGGCAAAGCGCACCACGGTGGACTCGCTGACTCCCACCAGCTTCCCCAGCTTGCTGGCGGTCATAAAGGCCGCCTTGTCGTAGTCGGACAGGATATAGGCGGCAATCCGCTTCTGCCCCTTGGACAGCTCCGGTGTGCTCGCCTGAATGGTATGTAGCACGTCCTTTGTCATAGTCAGCTCCTCTCCTGCAGGGAAATCACGGTATAGTACTTCATGCTCTTTGACGGACATTTTGTCACGTTCTCGCTGAGCAAAACGCGGACAGGCTATCCCCGGAGCGACATGACCTCCACCGCAGTCAAAGGCCGCCAAGCCCCCGGGGCCAGGTCCCCCAGGGTCAGCGCCCCCTCCCGCACACGCCGCAGCCGGCGGACCGTCAGCCCCGCCAGGGCGCACATCCGCCGGACTTGGCGGTTCAGGCCCTGGTGGATGGTAACAGAGATTACCCAGTTTTCCCGACCCCGGCGCAGAATCCGAACCTGTGCTGGGACAATGGGAGATCCGTCCTCCAGCTCGCGAAGGGCCGCCAGACGCTCATCACAGCCATCCAGGTCACCGGTCACTGTCACATAATACTCCTTTTCCAGCTCATGGCTGGGGTGGGACAGCCGGTAAGCCAGATCCCCGTCGTTGGTCATCAGAAGCAGCCCCTCGGAGTTCATGTCCAGCCGACCCACCGGGTAGACCCGCTGGCCGCAGTCCGCCATCAGCGCCGCCACTGTGGGTCTGCCCCGCTCATCGGAGAGGGTTGTCACATAGCCCCGGGGCTTGTTGAGCATGAGGCAGATTCTTTCCGGGGCCGCCTGGAGGGGCTTCCCATCCACCTCCACCCGGTCCCGCGCCGGGTCCGCCCGGTCCCCCAAGGAGGCGACGGCGCCATTCACCGTCACACGGCCGGCCCGGAGGTACTCCTCCGCCTGCCGGCGGGAGCACAGGCCGTGCTGGGATAGAATTTTCTGGATGCGCTCCTCCATGGTCTTCCCCCGTGGAATAAAATTGAAAGGAATCACTGTAGGATCGTCAGGAGAACAGCCTTTCCCAGAAGCTGGTCCCCTCCTCCCCCTCTCCGTCCATAGCCGAGGGCTCGGCGGCGATCAGATCCACGGAGGCCACCGCCTCCCCGTCCAGACGGACCACCGCCTCCCCCACCACCTCGCCGGGCACCAAGGGGGCGGCAACCGACACCGGGACATTGACCTCCACTGTCAGGCGCTCCCCGTCGGCGACGGGGTATCGCAGATCCTCCTTGGCCGCAAGCATCACGGTCTTGCTTGTCCCGCCCCGAACCAGGACAGAAGCAAGAACCTGCCCGGCGGAGACCGCCGTCTCCATATGATAGCTGGCAAAGCCGAAATCCAGCAGCGCCATGTGGTCGTTCCAATCGTCACCGTCGTGGAGGGTCACGCAGATCAGGGTCATACCCTCCCGCTGGGCGGCAGAGACCAGGGTTCGGCCCGCCGCCTGGGTGTAGCCGGTCTTGACCCCCAGACAGCCGTCATAGAGCCGCAGAAGCTTGTTATGATTGGTCAGATACCGCTCCCCGATGGTGATGGAGGCGGTAGAGACGATCCGGCGGAACACCTGGTTCTCCAGAGCATAGGCGGTGAGCCGGGCCATGTCGGCGGCGCTGGCGTAGTGGCCCTCGGCGTCCAGGCCGTTGGGGTTGGCGAAGTGGGAGTGGGACATTGCAAGGCGCTGGGCCATCTCGTTCATCAGCGCCACGAAGGCGTCCACTTCCTCGGCCACGCAGTGGGCCACCGCCAAGGCGGCGTCGTTTCCGCTGGAGAGCATCAGCCCGTAGAGCAGCTCCTCCAGGGTCAGAACGTCCCCCGGGGCCAAGTACATGGAGGAGCCCTCCGCCATGTCATCCCAGGTGACGGTATACTCTGCGCGCAGGTCGCCGTGCTCAATGGCCACCACAGCGGTCATGATCTTGGTGATGCTGGCGATGAGCCGCTCCTCATCGGCGTTCTGGGCGTAAAGCACCCGGCCGCTCTCCTGCTCGATGAGCACGGCAGAGGCGGCGGAGGTGCTGATAGCAAAGGCATTGCAAGTAAAAACACTTGCTGCTAGTATGCCGCATAAAATCTGCCGCGCCGCCTTTTTTTCCATAGTCCCGCCTCCTCCGCTGGATAGAGGCAGTATGCCCGGAGACGGCGGATCTCACTCCGGTGGTATTTGGAAGACGGTTCATGCATGTCGTTCCAGGAAATTCATTCTCACCGCTCTTTGAAACGCATGGCTCCGGGTCAGAGGGTCTCCGGGTCCACGACCTCCTCCTCAGTCGGTTTTTTCCCAATCAGATCGCGGACCTTGTCCACCAGATCCGGTACCATCTCCACAATGCGGTCAACGGTGGTCACGGCGGGAGCCGCCACGGGCATCACCCGCACGAACCCGTCCTTCACAATAAGGAAGGCCACCGGGTCGATCTTCACGCCGGAGCCGATGCCGCCGCCCAGGTTGTCCTCCGCGGCGGCATCCTTCTTGTTGCCGAACACGGCGCCGCCCCCGCCGAAGCCCACGCTCACCCGGGAAATAGGGATCAGCGTCACGCCGTCAGGGGTGCTGATGGGCTGGCCAACAATGGTGTTGGTGTCCGCCATCTCCCGGGCCTTGGCCATGCACTCCTGTATCAGCTCGCTGAGGGGATTCTTCTTATCCATGTCCACGTTCTCCTTTCCGCGGCCGCCTGATCAGGCGACGCCGGCCTCTCCGGCCGTCTTCGGTTCCGTCTTTTTCTTGTTTTGGGGCTTATCCGACAGCTTCCGCAAGTTGATGAACCACCTCATGAGGCTGCCGCCGGCGCACAGGCCGATCACCAGCAGGTCCCACAGCCGGAGAGAGATACCCACATCCGCGATCAGGTCCATCTCCTCCCCCTGGAAGTCCGGGAACAGGCGGATATCCTGCTCCCGAATGTGGATCATACGGTGGAGCAGGGGCAGCCCCGCCTCCAGGGCCGCCGTCAGGCGGCCATAGAGGACCGCCGTGTCCGCCGGGTCTGTTCCCGCTACCAGCACATAGACCTTCAGCGGGGCGATTCGGACCCGCCGCCCCACCCGCCTCAGGGCGCGGCCCAGAATGGGCGGCAGCGTCTCCAGCGTATAGACGAGCTGATCCCGGTTGATGGAGAAGCGTTTCTTTCCCTTCTCCCCCGCCGCTTTCGGCTCTGTCTCTTTTTTCTTCTTTTGCTTCTTTTCCCTTTTTTTCGTCTTCTCCTCTTCCAGCGGCCCGCTCTCCCCGGGCGGGTAGAGGGGGAGCCGGGCCGGTCCGAACCGGACGGCGACGCAGGCGCCCCCCCGGTCCCAGCTCACCCGGAGACGGATGGGGAGAAACAGCAGCAGGAGGACCAGCGCCAGGAGCGCCAGGGCAATCCCCAATAAGATCCTTCCCAGCAGAGCCATCTCCCCCTCTCTCCCCTGCCCTACAGCTGGGTGTTTTCGTTTTCCTCCACGTTCTCCGCCGGGCTGACAGCGTCCACCAGCGTCCCGTCGTCCCCCAGCTGCAGCTGGCCCTCGGACTCCATACCCGGCAGGCTCGGCAGATCTTCCAGAGAAGTCAGATGGAAGGAGCGGAGAAAATTCTTGGTGGTCCGGTAGAGCCGGGGACGCCCCGGCACCTGAAGACGGCCGCACTCCTCAATGAGCTTGCGCTCCACCAGAAGCCCCACAGTATAAGAGCTGTCCACTCCACGGATCTGGTCCACGTAGGCCCGGGTGGTGGGCTGGTAGTAGGCGATGATGGCCAGAACCTCCAGAGCCGGCTGGGACAGCTTGGCGGTCTTGCGGATCTCAAAGGCCCGGCGGATCATATCGGCATACTCCGGTGCGGAGCAGAGCTGGTAGCTGTCCTCCATGCGGACCAGCCGGATGCCCCGGCGCTCAAAGGCGTAGTAGTCCCCCAGCCGCTGGAGGATCTGCTGGACGGAGAGCTTGTCCAGATCCAGAGCCAGGCAGATGCGGTCAATGTGTATGGGCTCACCGGCGGCAAAGAGAATGCCCTCCACCGCGGCGTCCAGTTCCTTGATATCCAGTGTCATGGTCTAACCTCACAGGGAAAGGGTATCGCCGCCCTCCCCAGTGGGGGTGACGGTGCAGTCGGAGGCGCTGCCGGCCAGGCGAATCATCCGCTTCCTGCACAGCTCCAGCACCGCCAGGAAGGTGGCCACCACCTCGCTGCGGCTGCGGCTGCCCTTGAAGAGGAGGCGAAAGCTGGTGATGCCCAGGCGCTTCAAGCGTTCCAGGATCTCTCCGGCCTTGCTGGCCACAGGGTAGGGCTCCTGGCGGACCAGGGGCTCGAAGCTGGTCATGGGCGGCGGCGCCCGGCGCCGGCTTCGCTCTATGATCTCCCCCATGGCAGCCGCCAGGTCCTCCGGCGGGTGGTCGTATTCGAAGACCTTCCCCCGCTTCATGGTCTCAGGGTTTCGCAGAAAGACGCTGCGGCCAAACTCCCCCATGGTCCCCAGTTGGGCGGTGACAGCCTTGATCTTCGTGTAGTTCTCGCTGCTGCGCCGCTCCTCCAGGGATTTGATAAGCAGGTCCATCTCACTCTGGGCCTCCTCGTCCTCGATGGACAGAAGCATCCGGGTTTTGATGAACATGAGCTGGGCGGCCATGGTGATAAACTCGCTGGCCACCTCCAGGTCCATCCGCTGCCGCCGCTCCAGGTACTCCAGATACTGGTCCAAGATCAGGGAGATCGGAATGTCCGCAATCTCTATCTTATTTTTCGCCAGCAGGTAGAGGATCAGATCCAGGGGCCCCTCGAAGTCCTCCATTCCCTCCCGGCTGTGCACCACGCTCTGCAGCTTGTAGACAGGGCTGTCCATCCAGTCACCTCAATATCAGAAAAATAGCCCCGCCATCCGCTGGTACACCACTCCAATGGCGTTGGAGAGATAGCTGCCGCCCAGATCCAGCCACACGATGACCAGCAGAAGCAGCATGCCGAATCGCTCATAGCGCATGAGGGTGTAGTAGGCCCGCTCCGGCAGAAAGGAGAAAAGGATTTTCGACCCGTCCAGAGGCGGGATAGGCACCAGGTTGAACAGCCCCAGCCCTATACTTAAAATAGCCGTCCTCAGCAGAAAATAAAACAGCCACACCAAAAAGCCGTTCAGCGCCGCCGCGGGCAGCCCCCCGATGAGGGAGGCAAAGAACAGCGCCGCCAGGGCCAGCAGAAAATTGCTGGCCGGTCCGGCCAGGGCGGTGAGGGCCATCCCCGCCTTGGGATTTTTGAAGTACCGCATGTCCACCGGCACGGCCTTGGCCCAGCCGAAGCCGCACAGAAACATGGACAGCAGGCCCAGCCAGTCGATGTGGTGGAGGGGATTGAAGCTCAGGCGGTGCATCCGCTTGGCCGTGGGATCCCCCAGGGCCAGGGCCGCCAGGCCGTGGCAGGTCTCGTGGACCGTCAGGCACAGCAAAACCGCCAGCACCTGTTGAATAATATCCAACAGAGCCGACAGGTCCAGATGCTGCAGAAAATTTTGAAAGTATCCCAGCATAGCCGCTCCATCCCGGTCCCCGCAGGCAGGAGACCACCCGCCTCAGGCACCCGCCCGGGCGTACAAATCACAATTAAAATCAGTATAACAGATTTGCCATAAGATTACAAGCACCGACGCCGGAGAATTCTTCCCGGTCCGGCGAGGCCCTGAGCGCACCGAAGACTTGACGTAAATTTAAGAAAATCTTATAGATTTTCCCGCTTTCATTTTAATGGGAACCGCGCTATAATACCCTCAGTGAAAAGTACGGCGCATACATACCGAGAGAGGTGATCGGCTGGCCATGGGCAACAGGGGCAGACGCCTGACTGAGAGAGAAAAACGATGGATCGTCGGCCTGGGACTGGGGCTTTTTCTGGTTTTGTTCGTCCTGGTGGCCTGGTACGCCGGCCGGCCTCTGGTGGCATTTGCCTCGGAGCCGGAGCGGTTCCAGCAGTGGGTGGACAGCCAGGGGCTTCTGGCGCCTGTCCTGTTTGTTGGGATGGTGATTCTCCAGGTGGTGGTGGCCGTCATTCCGGGGGAGCCGCTGGAGATTGCCGCGGGCTACGCCTTCGGCGCCCTGGAAGGAACCGTTCTATGCGTGCTGGGCACTCTGATCGGCGGCGTACTGGTGTTCCTGCTGGTGCGCCGGTTCGGAGCTCAAGCGGTTGAGGTTTTCTTCGACCTGGAGAAGTTCCGCTCCCTCCGCTTTTTTCAGGACCGGCGGCGGCTGACCTTCTGGGTCTTTCTGGTCTTCTTCCTGCCCGGCACGCCCAAGGATGTACTCTGCTACTTCGTGGGCCTGACGGACATGCGGCTGCGGACCTGGATCCTTGTCAGCGCCGTGGCCCGCATCCCCTCCATCATCACCTCCACCGTGGGCGGCAGCGCCCTGGGGATGGGTGAGTACGCCTTCGCTGCCATCGCCTTCCTAGCCGCCCTGGCCATCAGCGGCCTTGGACTTCTGGCATACCGGGCCATCTGCCGGTTCCACGAAAGGAGAGAATCATGACCGCTCTGATCTTTCTTCAGCATGTCAACCGCGTGCTGGGCATCCTGTTTATGGTTTGCTATTTCTATCAGTTCCTCTATATTCCCGTGGCCCTGGCCATCCGGCGGAAGAAAAACCCGCCGGCGAACAAGCTCCACCGCTACGCTGTGCTCATCTCCGCCCGGAACGAGGAGGCGGTCATCGGCCAGCTTCTGGACTCCATCGCCCGGCAGGACTACCCCGCGGACCTTGTGACCACCTTCGTGGTGGCGGACAACTGCACCGACAGCACCGCCCAGGTGGCCCGGGACGCCGGGGCCGTGGTCTTCGAGCGGTTCAACAAGCTCCGGGTGGGCAAGGGCTACGCCCTGGACTTCCTGCTGGACCAGATCAAGGAGCAGTATGGGGCTGAGTGGTTTGACGGCTACTTCGTCTTTGACGCCGACAACCTCCTCCAGCGGGACTACATCACCCGGATGAACGAGGTCTTCGACCAGGACTGCGCCATCGTCACCAGCTACCGCAACTCCAAAAACTACGGCGACAACTGGATCTCCGCGGGCTACGCCCTGTGGTTTCTCCGGGACGCTGCCTTCCTCAACGCGCCCCGTGCCCAGCTGGGCATCAGCTGCGTGGTGGCGGGCACCGGCTTCCTCTTCAGCGGGGAGATCATGCGCCGCTGCGGCGGCTGGCCCTTCCACACCCTCACCGAGGACACGGAGTTCACCGTCCACAACATCCTTCAGGGGGAGAAGATCGGCTACTGCGGCGCGGCGGAGATCTTCGACGAGCAGCCCACCCGCCTCAGCCAGTCCTGGCGGCAGCGGCTGCGCTGGGCCAAGGGCTACCTCCAGGTCCTGCGGAAGGACGGCGGGCGGCTGGCCGCCGGCATCTTCTCCAAAAACGGCCCCTCCTGCTTTGATATGCTCATGTCCATCCTCCCCGCCATGGTGCTGACCTTCTGCAGCGTTCTGTTCGGCTCCGCCGCCACGGTGCTGCAGCTGATCCTCGGCAAGAACATCCTGCCGATCCTGGTGGCCTTCGCCGCTTCTTTTGCCGTTCCCTATCTCCTGCTCTTGCTGGTGGGGATCATCACCACCGCAACGCAGTGGCACCGCATCCGGGCCACCGCCTTCAAGAAGGTCCTATACACCTTTACCTTCCCCCTGTTCATGCTCACCTACATCCCCATCTCCATCGCCGCCATCTTCTCCCCCAAGGTGGAGTGGAAGCCCATCGAGCACAAGGTCGCGGTATCCATCTCGGAAATGAAATAAGCTTTTCAAGTCATCCGGCCCCGCGCCTGCGGGGCCGGATGGTCTGTGTCAGGCAAAAATTCCCGCCATGTCAGCTCTGGTTGCCCCTTTGCAAGCCGGAGGCGGTGGACGTTTTCCGTCCCGCCCGCTATACTGGGGCCATCTCAAGCAAGGAGGAAAACAAGTCATGACCTTTGGTGAAAAATTGCAGGCACTGCGCCGGGAGCGGGGCTGGAGCCAGGAGGATCTGGCGTCGGAGATCCCCATCTCCCGCCAGGCCGTCAGCAAGTGGGAGTCCAGCGCCGCGGTGCCGGACACGGAAAACGTGCTGCGGCTGAGCGACATCTTCGGGGTGTCCACAGACTATCTGCTGCGGGAGGAGCTGACCGGCGACGGCGACCTGCCGGCGGTCAAGCGCCGGGAGGCGGAGCTGCGGGAGGAAAAGGACCGGACTGTGGCCATGATCGTGCTGGTCGCTGTCCTGGCTCTGGCCTTCTTCTGGCAGGTCTTCGGCTCCCTGGTCTACCAGAACCATCTGATCGTCCTGCTGGGCATGACGGCCCATATCGTTACTATCGTGGTATTTGAAGCCATGTATCAGAGGCACAGGGGGACCGATGGAGCAAAGCAGTGGCGGCGGCAGTTTTACCAGATCAGCGTGTGGCTGGTGTCTCTCTTTCCCCTGTCGGCGCTGACCCGGGCGTTTTGGGCGCTGTACCCCTGGTCCCACAGCGCCATGGCGGAGTGGCTCTCCCCCTTTGTCCTGTATCTGCCCCTGTGTCTTGCAGTCACCATGTGGCTTGGAAAAAAGAGGCTGTGATCCGCTCTGATGGCTTGAGCGGCGGGCAGCTGGCAAAAGTAAAAAACAAAGCGAGGAGGCCGGACGCAACGCGCCCGGCCTCCTCGTTTCTCATAATGCTGGAAAATTTTATGCCAGATAGAGGTCCAAAAGGTTGATGAGTGTAGAAGCAGTCAAATAGGTCACACCTCCGTCATTCACGCAGGTCCCCACCACTTCGTAGGACACGCCTTCAGCGTTTACAGCGGTGATCGCGCCGCCGGGCTTGGCGGTAAAGACCGTCTGAGCGGTCTCTCCCTCCTCAGCGGCATAGGAGACCACAGCCCCCAGCTCACGGTCCCAGTTGACCTCCAGGCCAAGGACCTCCGCCACGGCGCGGATGGGCAGCAGGACGGTTCCGTCCTCGCTGATCTGAGCGGCCTGGTCCACCGCCTGCCCATTGACGGAAACCGCGCCCTCGCTGGTATAGGACAGATAGCCCTTGTACTCATAGGAGAACACCAGGACCCGCTCGGCTTTGCCCTCGCTGTCGGACCAGACCAGGATCCGGGTCCCGGGGATCAGGTCCGCCAGGGTCACGATATTCTTCGTCAGGTAGGGCTTCAGCTCCGCCTCCGACGTCACGGTGAGGGTGGTGCCGCCGGCGGCGGTCAGCTCCACAGCCGTGGGCATCTGCGTCTCCTCGTCGGCGGCGGTGACCTCCGCTGTCTTGATCTCATAGTACATCGGCACTCCGTAGTCCTCGGGGATGTTCCCCAGGATCAGGTACGCGGTGGCGTGGGGCGGGATGCTCAGGGTCATGGCGGGCCCGACCCAGGCGTAGACCGTGTCCCCGTCCTTCAGGTCCTGGATGTCCATGGGATCGCCTGTGACGGCGTCCAGGCAGATGATGGACTCCCCGTGGAGGACCACCTCGCTGTAAGCCGCGCCCTCCTGGGAATTTGCCACCAGCAGTCCGCCGTCATCCATGTGGGTAAGAGTCCCCCAGATCATGACAGGCCCCAGGGAGCCGGCAGTCTCCTCGCTCTCCCCGGCAGCGTAGGCAGGCACGCCCAGGAAAGCGGCGCAGAGGATCAGGGCAAGGATCCGCGGCAAAATCTTTCTCATAATAGCCTCCTGTTTTACTCGTACTGAAGTAGGATGCCCCCGCGGGTCCCGCATAATGCGCGATCGCAGGTCTAGCGGAGGAGTAGGGACCGGCATGTCCGCCTCCGCCATCTGCCTTTATGACGTGACCAGCCGGGAAAAAGTTCCCACCCGGCAAAAAATTTCCAGCGATCTGCCAGGAAAAAGCATAGCAGATATGTCATGTGCCGTCTCCGGCGGCAAGGTCTGAATTCAGTGTTATCCGAGTATCGCCGCGCGCCCATGGCGCGTGGAGCTTCATCCTCCGTACGTGGCGGTGAAGGTGTCGGCCATATCCTGGGCGCCCTCCGGGTAAACAAACATGCCCACATAGTTCCCCTCGGCGACAATGACGGCGTTGGCCCAGGTCTCGCAGGAGGCGGGATACCAGGCGCCGCCGTCGGCCTGGGTCTGGGCTCGGGCCGCCAGGATGGATTTTACCGTCTCCACGTCGGCGCTGTCGGTGACGTGGACCAGAGCCACGGCGCTGTTTGCCATGGTCATGGCGGTCTCCTGGATCAGGATCTCCTCCACGGCGATGTCGGAGAGACCGGGGTAATAGTTGTCCAGCAGCTCCCCCTCGTAGGCTGTCATCATCCCCAGGCCATCGTAGTTCTCCTGGAGACCGGCGTAGAAGTCGGCCAAACTCTGGGCGGCAGTTTCCCCACTGTCCTCCGTACCGCCGGTCTCGCCCTCCGCCGGAGCCTCCTCCGAGGTCTCCTGCCAGCTGCAGCGGATGATGCAGTTAAAGGAGAATGTCTCCCCGCCCTCCGTCAGGGTCATGGTGACGGTGGTGGTGCCGGGGGCCACGGCGGTGACGGTGCCGTCCTCTCCCACCGCGGCAATGGTCTCATCAGCGGTGGTGTAGGTCACGGCGGTGACATTCTCTGTGTCTCCGGTGGGGACCAGACGGAAGCTGCTGCCGGCGGCGGAGAAGGTTACGTCGCTGTGGCTGGCGCCCACGCCCTCCGCCTCAGGGACATCAGCATCCCCGGAGGCCTCAGTATCCTCCCCGTCGCCGGTCTCCTGGCCGACGCCATCCTCGGGGGCAGGCTCCTCATTTTCGGGAGTCTCCGGCTCCTCCGCCGGGGGCTCGGCCTGGTCCTCCTCCGGAGTCCGGTCCGCCTCGTTGTCGGCGGCATCGTTGGCAGCGTTGGTATTGTCTGTCTTGTTCCCGCTCCCGTTGTTTCCGCTCCCGCCGCAGGCGGCCAGGGAGAGAGCTATGGTTAAAGCAAGTAAAAAAGCAAGCAGTTTTTTCATTAGTATGTACCTCCAATTATATGTCCTTCCATATGTACCCGGCCCGTCACTGGGCCAGGAAAACAGCGTCGGCATCCTTGATGAAGTTCTCAACGCTATAGCAGACAAAGATGGCGTCGGCCCCCATGTCCTCGGCGTACTGGGCCACGCTGGTCCGATAGTGCCGCAGGTCCAGCAGGTGGACCTCGGCGTAGGTCTGGCTCAGGAAGGGGGCCAGGCTGTCGCTGTAGCTGTCCCGGACCACCAAAAGCTTCTGGTCCGTGGCGGCATCGGGGTTGCGGACGATATAGAGGGGGTTGTTGCCCCCCAGGAAGGAGGAGTACTTGTCCTTCTCCCCCAGGAAGCTGTCTACGTAGAGGCCGCCCATCTCCCCGGTGTAGCCGTTCTCCACAGTGACGCCCTCCCCGGAGACATAGCGGTCCATGGCGTCCGGCCGAAGCCAGTGGACGCCGGAGGTGGAGTAGAGGGTGCCGTTGAAGTCCTCAGACACCGTCACCTTCTCCCCCAGGGGCTGGGTCTCCAGGTCCATGGCCTCCGTCAGGGCGGCATAGCCGTAGTAGGCCCCTAGGCTGGTCCAGTGGTGGTCCGTGCGGTAGAAGATATCCTCCCCGGCGTGGGCCTGGAGGGCCCCGGCGATATCCACCCACAGGGCCCCGGTGTCCTTCGCTTCCTCCAGGTAGGCCAGCTGGTCAAAAGCCGACGCGCCCTGGGGCAGCTTGTCCCGCCAGACCTCCTCGGCGGTGGGGATCAGCCCCAGGTATACCGGCAGGTCCGTCTTCTCCACCAGGCGGCGAAGGTAGTCCAGGTTCTGCTGGGTCCGGCTGGTGTCGGTGATGTGGGAGATCAGGGTGTCGCCGCAGAGGTAGACGTTGTTGAACTCCCGGTGGCCCAGCAGGTACTCATACCGGGTCTTCAGCCCCATCCAGCCGTCCCGCAGGGGGAACTGGTCCGCCAGGTACTCCTCCAAATCGGAGGTGAAGGTCCCGTCCACCAGGCTCTCCCAGGAGAACGCCGGGGCCTGGCTCAGGTTCCGGTTCTCCACCGGGGAGAAGGTCCGGTCCGGCAGGAGCAGGTGCAGGATGCCGAAGCCCCCGATAAACAGGCAGAAGATGGCCGCCGTCAGGCGTTGGGTCAGTTTTGACACAGGCGTTCACCTCCTTAGAATCTGAAGTACAGGAAGGGGTTGTAGCTGGCGTCCACCAGGGAGGCGGTGCAAAGCACCAGCCCCGCCAGGGTCAGAACGGGCAGCAGCACCCCGTGGGCCCTCTCCCCCGCCCGGTCCCACAGGCGCTTCCCCAGGGGGGTAGCGGCCACAGCCAAGATCAGGAGCATGGGCAGGTAGCTCATCAGGTAGTAGCCGTCGGCGGCGGAGGCCAGAGGCGCGCCGCCGAAGCAGGCGGAGAGGTACGCCCCCAGCCGCCCCATATCCTCCACGGCAAAGAGGGCCCAGCCGATGAGGACCACAAAGAGGGCGTAGACGTGCTGGAGGGCCCTGAGCAGCTTCTCCAGCCATTTCCCCAGAAACAGCCGCTCCGCCAGCATGAACAGAGCGTAATACAGTCCCCAGAGCAGGAAGTTCCACCCGGCCCCGTGCCACAGTCCGGTGAGAAGCCAGACGATGAGGATGTTCCGCACCCACTTCCACCGGGGCACCCGGTTGCCCCCCAGGGGGAAGTACAGGTACTCCCGGAACCAGGTGGTCAGAGAGATGTGCCACCGCTTCCAGAAGTCCACCACGGACCGGGAGATATAGGGGTAGTTGAAGTTCTCGATGAACTCAAAGCCGAGCATCCGCCCCAGGCCGATGGCCATGTCGCTGTAGCCGGAGAAGTCGAAGTAGATCTGGAAGGCGTAGGCCGCGAGGCCCAGCCAGGCCCCCGCCACCGTCAAAGACTGGCTGGCCAGGGCCTGGTCCCACAGCTCCCCGATGGCGTTGGCCAGCAGGACCTTCTTGGCAAGGCCCACAGTGAACCGGCGGACGCCGGAGACGAACTTCTCCAGATTCTCCGTCCGGGAAACCAGCTGCTCCGCCACAGTCTTGTACTGGATGATGGGGCCGGCGATGAGCTGGGGGAATAAGGTGACGTAGGCCCCGAAGGTGATGACGTTTCGCTGCACCGGCGCGGACTGGCGGTAGACGTCGATGGTGTAGCTCATAGTCTGGAAGGTGTAAAAGCTGATGCCGATGGGCAGCGGAATGCCGAAGATCGGCAGGTTCAAACCTGTCAAGGCGTTTACATTGCCAGCGATGAAATCCCAGTATTTGAAGAACACCAGGATGGCCAGATTGAAAAACACCGACGAGGCCACCGCCAGCCTGGCCTTCCGGTCGTCGGAGCGCCAGCGCTCCACCAGCATCCCGTGGGTGTAGTCCACGGCGGTGGAGAGGAACATGATGAGGATGTACACCGGCTCCCCCCAGCCGTAAAAGAAGAGGCTGGCCAGCAGCAGAAACAGATTCCGCAGCTTCAGGGGCGTCAGCTTGTAGATCAGCAGCACCACCGGTAAGTAAAAGAATAAAAAGGGCAGGCTGGAAAATACCATAGGCACCTCACGGGGTGTATTCATACTTTTCTTTAAAAAGAAAAGTATCAAAAGAAACTTTTACGCGAAATTTTATTTCGCTTATATTTTAGACGATCAATAAATCTTCCGCTCACCGCAGGTCAGAAGCAAACATCGAGCGGCGTGGCGGCAGGCACCATCGAGGGAGTCCGGGAAGCCGCGGCGAAATAAAAGCAAGCATTTGGGGGTACCCAGGGGGCGGTGCCCCCTGGGCGCCCTTAAGTGCCCAGGATGGGTATTGCCTACTTTTCCGGCGAGGGAAAAGTAGGCCAGGGCATGGGGCTGGAAGCCCCACATAATCAAGATCAAGCGAACAGGCCGTTGAACGCCTCCACCACCTGGGCCTGATCCTCCCCAGCCACGATGAGCGCCACCACATTGCCGTTGACGATGAGCTCGGCGTTCTGCCAAGCCTCCACAGTGGCGGGATAGAACGCTCCGCTTTCGATCTGGCTGTCGATGCGGGACTGGAAGATCCCCTTCACCGCCTCCACGTCGCTCTCGTTGGCGCACTCCACCAAGTCGATCTCATAAGCCACGGCGGAGATCATGGCCATCTGGAACACGCTCTGCTTCAGCTCGTAGTCCTCCAGCCCCGGAAAAATGCTCTCCAGAGTGGCGGTATCCTGAGACACGTCCATCATGGAGGGGGCGTTCTCGCCGTACCCGGCCATCAGGTCATCGAAGTAGGCCTGGAGGTCCGGAGCCTGGGCGGCGTCTCCGCCGCCGCTGCCATCGCCGTTGCCGCCGCAGGCGGCCAGCGTCAGCATCAGGGTCATGGCCAGAAGGGCCGATAATAATTTTTTCATTGCAAATCTCCTTAAACAGCTCTTTGATTGCGGCCCCGTCTTGCGGGGTCCGCCTATTAGACGGGGGTACCGCTATATTGTTCCCCATTTTTTGAAAAATTTTCTTTGGACAGATAATGACCGTGCCGCCCCTGTCGGGGCGGCACGGTTCTCGGCGTGTCAAAAATCCTCCTGGCGCAAAAGCCACGCGGCGCCGGGAGAGCTCGAGGGGGCGGAGCCCGCCTCGAGTCAAATCGAATGCCCCGCAAAGCCTGCCTCGCAAGGCGTGCGGCTCGCGCAGCGAGGCCTTTCACACTGCGGAGCAGTGGGAAAGTAACGGCATTTTCAAGCTGTAAAAAAGTCCGTCAAGACTTTTTTACAGCTTGGTCAGCAGAGGTCCGGCGGTGCGGAGCATCAGCCGCTTGGTCCCCTCCTTGTCGAAGGACACTTCCACCAGGGCGTCGTTGCCCATGGGACGGACGGAGACCACCAAGCCCTCGCCGAAGGAGCGGTGGCGGACCCGGTCCCCCTTCTGAAGCTGGAGCAGCGGCGTTCCCTTGCCAGACGGCACGGCGGTGAAACCGGCGGCGGCGCTCCGCCCCGCCTGGTTGGAACGGGAGGCGGCGCTGCCGTAGGTCCGGGGCGCGGCGGCCTCCCTCCTCTCCTGCTGGCTGAAGGTCCGGCCGGAGAAGCCGCTGCCGCCGAAGCTCGCGTCCTCCCCCCAGTCGTTCCGTGGGATGCGGCCGTCGGCCTTCCCCTGCCAGTCCATGTTCTCAGTAGGGATCTCCTCCAGGAACCGGGAGGGCATGTTGTTGGTGGTGCGGCCGTAGAGCATCCGCTGCCGGGCGGTGGTCATTACAAGGCGCTCCCGGGCCCGGGTCATAGCCACGTAGCACAGCCGCCGCTCCTCCTCCATCTCCTCGCTGTCCCCCGCGGCCCGCCCGCCAGGAAACACCCCCTCCTCCATGCCCACCACGTACACCGTGGGGAACTCCAGCCCCTTGGCGCTGTGCATGGTCATGAGGGAGACGCAGTTGTCGCTCTCCTGGGCGTCGTCCAGGTCGGTATACAGGGCCACCGTGTCCAGGAAGCCCGCCAGGGACCGGTCCTCCGGGTCGCTGTCCAGGAAGCCCATGACGCTGGAGCGGAGCTCCTGGACGTTCTCGATCCGGCCCCGGCTCTCCATGTCCCCCTTCTCCTCCAGGGCCCGGATGTACCCGGACCGCTCGCAGACCAGGTCGTAGAACTCCGGCAGCTCCATGGCATTCTCCAGGGACCGGAGGCCCTCGATCATGTCGGAGAAGGTCCGCAGCTTCCCGGCGGCGGACTTCAGCGCCGGATAGCGGTCCGCATCACGGATGATCTGGTACAGGCTCCGCCCCTCCTGGGTAGCCAGGGACTGGACCTTGTCCACCGTGGTATTGCCGATCCCCCGGGCGGGGACGTTGATGATCCGCCGCAGGCGCAGGTCATCGGCGGGGTTGTTGACGACGCAGAGGTAGGCCAGCATGTCCTTCACCTCCGCCCGGTCAAAGAACTTCATGCCGCCGTAGACCCGGTAGGGCACGCCGCTGCGCTTGAGGGCCATTTCCAGGGCGTTGGACTGGGCGTTCATCCGGTAGAGGATGGCGCTGTCCCGCCAGTTGGAGCCCTTGGCGTAGGCGGCCATGATCTGCCCGGCCACAAAGCTGGCCTCGTCGCTCTCGTTGAACACCGTTTTGACCAGCACCTTCTCCCCCGCTCCGCTCTCGGTCCACAGGGTCTTTCCCTTCCGGCCGGTGTTGTTGCGGATGACGGCGTTGGCCGCGTCCAGGATGTTCTGGGTGGAGCGGTAGTTCTGCTCCAGGCGGATGGTGCGGCAGCCGGCGTACTGGCTCTCAAAGCTCAGGATGTTCTCGATGTTGGCCCCCCGGAAGCGGTAGATGGACTGGTCGTCGTCGCCCACCACGCAGATGTTCTCATAGCCCCCCGCCAGGAGCTTGGCCAGGAGGTATTGGAGGTGGTTGGTGTCCTGGTACTCGTCGATGAGGACGTAGCGGAACTTCCGCTGGTAGTAGGTCCGGACCTCCTCGTCCTTCTGCAGCAGGTGGACGGCGTGGAGGATGATGTCGTCGAAGTCCAGGGCGTTGGCCTCCCGCAGGCGTCGGGCGTAGCCGGCGTAGATCTCCGCAATCCGGGGCATCCGCCAGTCGTGGGAGCTCCGGGCCCGGTGGGAAAACTCCTCCGGGGACTGGTCCTCGTCCTTGGCGTTGGAGATGATGGACAGCACCGACCGGGGCTGGAAGTCCTTCTCGTCCAGGCTCATATCCTTGAGGATGTCCTTGATCACCCGCCGACTGTCGTCGCTGTCGTAGATGGTGAAATTGTTGGTAAAGCCCAGGTCCAGCCGCTCGATGTCCCGGCGGAGAATGCGCACGCAGGCGCTGTGGAAGGTGGCGGCCCAGATGTCGTTGGCGGCAGGGCCGCACATCCGCCCCAGCCGCTCCTTCAGCTCCCCGGCGGCCTTGTTGGTGAAGGTGATGGCGATAACCGACCAGGGAACCGCCGGGTCCACGGCGCACAGCCGCCGGGCCTCCCGCCAGTCCTCGGGGCTGGGCTCCGCAGGAAAGCCCTCCAGAAAGGCCAGGTCCTCCGCCGTGGCCCAGTCGGGGACAAAGTCTGTGTCGCTGCCCTTACCAAAGGTCAGCAGGTTGTCCACCCGGTTGATGAGGACGGTGGTCTTGCCGCTGCCGGCCCCGGCCAGGAGCAGCAGGGGCCCCTCGGTACACAGCACCGCCTCCCGCTGCCGGTCATTCAGCCGCCGGTACCGCCGGGCAATGACGGCACGGCGGGCGGCGGCGTATCGCTTTTCAAAATCCTGTATCATATGTAACCTGTCTCCTGTCGAAATGTCGCAGATTTCATTGTACCCCAGATCGGCCCCGGGGTCAATGAAAAATGCGGTTCTTGTCTTTCCGGTCGACCTCTGTTATACTGCGGACAGAAATCACAATCTGGGAGGCGCGTTTTCATGCTCTACTTCCGCAACGACTACGGCAATGGGGCCCACCCGGCGGTGCTGGAGGCTCTGACCCAGACCAACATGGACCTGACGGCGGGCTACGGACTGGACCCCTACTGCGAGGCGGCGGCGGAGACCATCCGGGACCTCTGCGCCGCGCCGGGAGCCGCCGTACACTTCCTGGTGGGCGGCACCCAGGTGAACAAGACCGCCATCGCCGCCTTTCTGCGTCCCTACGAGGCGGTGTTCTCCGCCGCCAGCGGCCACATCTGCGTCCACGAGACCGGGTCCATCGAGCAGGACGGCCACAAGGTTATCCACTGCCCCGCCCCCGGCGGGAAGCTGACGCCGGAGGTCCTCCGCTCCGCGTGCGCGGCCCACAGCGGTGAACACATGGTGGTCCCCCGGCTGGCCTACATCTCCAATACCACCGAGGTGGGCACGGTCTACCGCCGGAAGGAGCTCCTCTCCCTGCGGAGGACCTGCGACGAGCTGGGCCTCCTCCTCTACTGCGACGGGGCCCGTCTGGGGTCCGCCATGACCGCCGCCGGGGCAGATACGTCCTTCCCCGACTACGCCGAAACCTGCCACGCCTTCACCATCGGCGGGACAAAAAACGGCCTCCTCTTCGGGGAGGCCCTGGTGATTACGGAGCCCTCCCTCCAGCCCTACTTCCGCCACTGCATGAAGCAGCAGGGGGCCATTCTGGCCAAGGGTCGGCTGCTGGGGATCCAGTTCTCCGCCATCCTGAAGGACGGGCTGTACCTGGACCTGGCCCGGCACGCCAACGCCATGGCGGCAAGGCTGACGGCGGGGCTGAAGGACATGGGCGTCCCCCTGCTGGTGGACTCCCCCAGCAACCAGGTCTTCCCCATCCTGCCCGACCAGACGGTGGAGGCCCTGGAAAAGAGCGTGGCCTTCGAGGTCCAGGAGAAGCTGGACGGAGGCCGCACCTGCGTCCGCTTCGTCACCGCCTGGCACACGGCCGAGGCGGAGGTGGACGAGCTGCTGAAAACGATAAAGGAGGCGCTGGCGTGAGCGAACAGGAAAAGCTGGAGCTGGAGCGCTACCGGGCCTTTCACCAGGGGCTCCGCCGACGGCGGGAGGAGATCCCAGGGGAGCTGGAGGCCCTGCGCCAGACGGGCAAGGGCAAGACCGTGCAGTTTCGGGAGCTTCTCAGCGAAAAGCTGGTGGTGGAGACCATTTTGCGGCAGATGCAATACGCGGGATTGGCGTAAGAAAGCGGGCTGGGACCCATGGGTCCCAGCCCGTCTTTTGAATCCAGTTCTACTTCCTCTCCACGACCGGCAGAGAGGACAGATACGCCTCCAGGTCCCGGAAGAAGCCGTGGGTGTACCCGTCGATGGGGCGGCCGGTCGGATTTTCCAGGCAGTCTGTCACAAGATAGGACCGGATCCCCGCCTCCAGCGCAGCCATATCGTCCACCGGATTGTTGCCCACCATCAGGCACTCCTCCGGCGCTTTTCCGGTGTGGACCAAAATATCCCTGAAGTAGTCCGGGTTGGGTTTGCTGTGGCGGCTGTTCTCATAGGTGGTCACATAGTCAAAATCTTCCCCTGTCAGACCAATCCAGTGAAGCCGGGTCTCCACCGCCACCGCCGGGAAAATCGGGTTGGTGGCAAGCACCAGGCTGTATCCCTTTTCGCGCAGAGCGGAAATCAGAGGACGGCGGTCCACCTCCTCGTGCAGACAGGCCCTGGCGGCGTCAAAGTCCGGGCCGCCGTAGAAGTCATTCAAATCTCCCTCAAGGGCCAGGGCAGCCACTCCGAGATCCGCCACAAAGCTTTCCCAGAATACCTGCCGGTTGGTGTGCGTTCCGTCGTTTGCCACCATGGTGTCTACACCGCGCCACAGGGCCGTAAGCAGCTTCTCGCCGTCGTAACCCATGGGAGCCAGGCGGCGAACCAGCGCTTTGAAATACAAGCGTACAAAGTCGTCTTGCATAAAGGGCGCCAGAGTCCCATCCAAGTCGAACAAAATCGTGTCGAGCATAGGTATCTCCTCGTGTTTTCCAGTATATACCGGAGATTATAGCAAATAATCCCGAAGCTGGCAAGAGCGAGGCGCGGGGCTTCCATCGCAGGAAGGGAGATACGTCTCTTCCCCAAAGACTGTCATTCTGATGGACAGCTTATGGACTCCCCACACCTCAAACTCTGATCATCCAATCAGGAGTAAAATTATTTCAGCATTCGTTTCAGATACTGCCCGGTGTAGCTGGCCTCGCAGGCCGCCACCTCCTCCGGGGTGCCGGCGCAGACGATGGTGCCGCCGCCGTCGCCCCCCTCGGGGCCCAGGTCGATGATGTGGTCGGCGCACTTGATCACGTCCAGATTGTGCTCGATGACCACCACCGTATTTCCGGCGTCCACCAGCCGCTGGAGCACCTCCAGCAGCTTCCCCACGTCGTCGGTGTGGAGGCCGGTGGTGGGCTCGTCCAGAATATAGATGGTGCTGCCGGTGGAGCGCTTGCTCAGCTCCGTGGCCAGCTTCACCCGCTGGGCCTCGCCGCCGGAGAGGGTGGTGGATGCCTGGCCCACCTTGATATAGCCGAGCCCTACGTCGCACAGGGTCTCCATCCGGCTGGCGATCTTGGGAATGGGCTTGAAGAACTCCTTCCCCTCCTCGGCGGTCATCTCCAGCACCTCGTAGATGTTCTTGCCCTTGTAGCGGACCTCCAGGGTCTCCCGGTTGTACCGCTTGCCCTTGCACACCTCGCAGGGGACGTAGATGTCGGGGAGGAAGTGCATCTCGATCTTGATGAGGCCGTCGCCGGAGCAGGCCTCGCACCGGCCGCCCCGGACGTTGAAGCTGAACCGGCCGGAGCCGTAGCCCCGGGCCTTGGCCTCCGGGGTGGAAGCGAACAGGTCCCGGATGTCGTTGAACACGCCGGTGTAGGTGGCGGGGTTGGACCGGGGGGTGCGGCCGATGGGGCTCTGGTCGATGCAGATGACCTTGTCCAGCCACTCCTCCCCCTCGATGCCCCGGTGCTTCCCCGGGCGGCACTTCATGCGGTTGAGGTCCGCCCCCAGGCGCTTGTAGAGGATCTCGTTGACCAGGGAGGACTTCCCCGAGCCGCTGACGCCGGTGACGCAGGTGAGAGTCCCCAGGGGGATGGTCACGTCGATGTCCTTCAAGTTGTTCTCCGCCGCGCCCCGGATGGTCAGGCTGTGGCCGTTCCCGGCCCGCCGCGCCTTGGGCACGGCGATGTACCGCTTCCCGGACAGGTACTGGCCCGTCAGGGAGGCGGGATTTGCCATGACCTCCTCCGGGGTGCCGGCGGCCACGATGTGGCCTCCGTGGACCCCGGCCCCGGGCCCCACGTCGATGATATAGTCGGCGGAGCGCATGGTGTCCTCGTCGTGCTCCACCACGATCAGGGTGTTGCCCAGGTCCCGGAGGCGGCGGAGGGTGTCAAGGAGCTTGTCGTTGTCCCGCTGGTGCAGGCCGATGGAGGGCTCGTCCAGGATGTAGAGCACCCCCATGAGGCTGGAACCGATCTGGGTGGCCAGACGGATGCGCTGGCTCTCGCCGCCGGAGAGGGTGGCGGCGGAGCGGCTGAGGGTCAGATACTCCAGCCCCACGCTGCGGAGGAACCCCAGCCGGGAGCGGATCTCCTTGAGGATGCGGTCGGCGATCATGGACTGGGTCTTCGTCAGCGTCAGATGGTCCACGAAGTCCAGGGCCTCCACCACGCTCTTGGTGGTCAGCTCGTAGATGTTGATGCCCCCCACAGTGACGGCCAGGGACTCCATCTTCAGCCGCTTGCCCTGGCAGGCGGGGCAGGGGCACTGGGACATGCACTCCTCCAGCTCCCGGCGGCTGGCGTCGGACTGGGTCTCGCTGTAGCGGCGCTGGAGGTTGTTGCAGATGCCCTCAAAGGGCTGGTGAAGCACCCCCTTGCCCCGGGGCTGGTCGTAGTGGAGCTCCAGCTTGTCCCCCTTGGTGCCGTAGAGGATGATGTCCTTCACCTGGTCGCTGAGCTCCCGCCAGGGGGTGGTGAGCTTGAAGCGGTACTTTTTCGCCAGGGCGTCGAAGTACATCCGGGAGATGCCGTCCCCCCGGATGTTGTTCCAGCCGGCGGCCTGGATGGCCCCCTCCAGGATGGATTTGTTCTCGTCGGGGATGATGAGGGCAGGGTCCACCTTCAGCTGGCTGCCCAGGCCCGTGCAGGTGGGACAGGCCCCGTAGGGGTTGTTGAAGGAGAACATCCGGGGGGTCAGCTCCTCGATGGACACCCCGCAGTCCTCACAGGCGTAGTTTTGGGAGAAGAGGATGTCCCGGTCCTCACTGAGGACGTTGGCGATGACCAGCCCTCCCGCCAGGCCGGAGGCGGTCTCCACGCTGTCGGTGAGCCGCTGGCGCACGTCGGAGCGGACCACCAGCCGGTCCACCACGATCTCGATGTTGTGCTTCTTGTTCTTCTCCAGCTTGATCTCCTCGCTCAGGTCGTAGATCGACCCGTCCACCCGGACCCGGACGTAGCCGGAGCGGCGGGCGTCCTCAAAGACCTTCTGGTACTCCCCCTTCCGGGAGCGGACCACCGGGGCCAGGATCTGGATGCGGCTGCCCTCGGGCAGCTCCAGGACCTGGTCGATGATCTGGTCGATGGTCTGCTGGCGGATCTCCTTGCCGCAGACGGGACAGTGGGGAGTGCCCACCCGGGCCCACAGCAGGCGGAGATAGTCGTAGATCTCCGTTACCGTGCCCACGGTGGACCGGGGGTTCTTGCTGGTGGTCTTCTGGTCGATGGAGATGGCCGGGGATAGGCCGTCGATGTAGTCCACGTCGGGCTTCTCCATCTGGCCTAAGAACATCCGGGCATAGGAGCTCAGGCTCTCCACATACCGCCGCTGGCCCTCGGCGTAGATGGTGTCGAAGGCCAGGGAGCTCTTGCCGCTGCCGCTCAGGCCCGTCACCACCACCAGCTTGTCCCGGGGGATCTCCACGTCCACATTCTTCAGATTGTTTTCCCGGGCACCTTTGATATAGATCTTATCTTGCATGGAGGTTCTCCTGTGTTTTTACCGTGATTTCGCGCCGACTTCGCCGGCGGGAGGTGGATTTTTCTATTTGGGACCTTGTGGGGCCTCGGCCCCACACCCCGGGGAAGGGGAGTTTCGCCCCCCGGGGCGAGTGACTTTTCTCACGTGAGAAAAGTCACCAAAAGAACGCCGGGGATACCCCGGCCCCCAATTTTTGCCTAATCGGATTTTTTCAGATTTGATATTGCGGTGCCACTGAATTAGGTTTTGTTTCTGATCTACAGTCTGGCAATCGACGAAACTGCACCTGCCGGCCGCGTCGGCACAAGCTACGCATCCCTCATCCTGACGCAAGCGTCAGGCTTCGGTCGCTGCGCTGCGCCTCCTTCTTCCTCGGCAAACGCTCCGCTGGTTTGCCTCGGAGCGGCCCCTGCGGGGCCGTTTTTTGCCGGACTTTCGACAATACAAAGGGGGATTCCAAAGGGGGGCTACGCCCCCCTTTGTGTCGTCGCGGGGGGTGGGGTCCATAGGGGAGGGACCCCATCGAAAGGGTCCCTCCCCTATGCGGTTTTTTGGTTACTTTTTGTCCGCACAAAAAGTAACCCGGGGTGTGGGGGTGGAACCCCTACAGGGCAGCGGGACGGCGCACGCCATCACAATCCCGCAAAAGCCTCACCACACCATCCCGGAGCAGAAGAACATTCTCCTCCTCCAGCACCGTATCCCGACGGGTGTGGATCCTGCCCATATAATACCCGATCAACGGCTTTTTCTTCAAAGCGCAAACCCCCACGCCCCGGCGGAACACCGCCTGGTCCGAGGGGTAGAAGCCGAAGGAGCGGACGATTTCTACAGTCTTTTCACCGCGACCAGTGAAAGCCACCTCCAGGCGGCGAAGGGTCTCTTCCTCCCCTTTCACGGCCTTCCGGGGAAAAAACTGAAGAAAATCCCCGTCCCCCACACAGTCAAAGTTCAGCACCAGCGCCTCCCGCTTTGCCGCCGGGTGGCGGGCGGCAAAGGCGGCGGAGCCCAGCAGGCCCTTCTCCTCGTTGTCAAAGAACACGAAGCAGACCTTCCCCCGCAGCTCCTCCGGCAGGGCCAGGGCGGTCTCCAGCAGGGCGGCAACCCCGCTGGTGTTGTCGTTGGCGGTGTGCTTGTTGGCCTTGCCCGCCAGCATCCACCAGACGCAGAAGCCCAGCACCGCATAGATCGCCAGCAGAGCGCCCCACAGAGGCGGATCAAAAGCCAGGAGCACCGCCACCTCCGTGGCGATGGCGATGAGGAGGAACAGAGCGCAGATGAGGAGCTGGAACAAGAGATAGACCAGGAAATTCCTGGGGGTGATGAAATTGGGGAAAGGCAGAACGGCGCAGGTGTCGTAGTGTGCGGTGAGCAGGACCTGGGCCTTCTCCGGGTCCCCCGCCACCACGTTACTGCTGTTCAAGAGGCCGCCAGTCTCCACCTGGGGCGCGTAGCCGGCCCTCCCCAGCTCGTCGCACAGCCAAGCGCGGAAGCTCGCCTTCTGCTGCTTCGTCTTGCGGACCTGAAAGTCCGCCAGGAGCTTTTTCGTCACAGGCGTCATGGCCGGCTACCTCGTTTCATGATGGTATGGAAATTGCGGGTCCGCCCGCCGGGCGGGATCAGAGGCCGAAGCGGGCCAGCACGATCACCGCCGCCAGAATGACGGCATAGACCGACAGCACCAGGTAGTCCCTGGTCTGGTAGTGAAGCACGTGGAGCTTGGTCCTTCCGTGGCCGCCGTGATAGCAGCGGCACTCCATGGCCACCGCCAGCTCGTCGGCCCGGCGGAAGGCGGAGATGAACAGGGGCACCAGGATGGGGACCAGCGCCTTGGCCCGGTCGATGATGCTGCCGCTTTCAAAGTCCGCCCCTCTCGCCTTCTGGGCGGACATGATCTTGTCCGTCTCCTCGATGAGGGTGGGGATGAACCGCAGGGCGATGGACATCATCATGGCCAGCTCGTGAACCGGCACCCTGATCTTCTTCAGAGGGTTCAGCAGGGACTCCATGCCGTCGGTGAGAGAGATGGGGCTGGTGGTGTAGGTCAGCAGGAAGGTGCCCATGATGAGCATGGTGATCCGCAGCACCATGAAGAAGGCTGTGAGGACGCCCTCCTTGGTGATGGTGAAGATCCAGAAGCTCACCAGCTCCTCCCCGGGGGTGTAGAACAGGTTCAGCACCGCCGTGAAGCAGATGATGAAGAGCACGGGCTTCAGGCCCCGGACCAGGGCCTTGGGGGCCACGCCGGAAACCCGGACCCCGGCGATGAGCAGGGCCGCCATGAGGCCGTAGGAGAGAAAGGACTCCGCGCAGAAGAGTCCCACGATATAGACCACCGTCAGAATCAGCTTGGTCCGGGGGTCCAGCTTGTGGGCCAGGGAATTTCCGGGGAAAAACTGGCCCAGGGTGATGTCCTTGAGCATCTCAGCACGTTCCCCCTCTCACTGCGTTCAGGGCCCGGCGCAGGTCCGCCACCGTGTAGACTGCGGAGTCAATGTCCACGCCCCGCTGCCGCAGGGCCATGGCCACCCGGGTCACCTGGGGCACATCCAGCCCCACCGCCACCAGCTCCCCGGCCCGGCTGAACACCTCCCGGGGCGTGCCGGACATGACCACCCCGGCGTCGGCCAGGACGATGATCCGGTCCACGTTCTCCGCCACCTCGTCCATGCTGTGGCTGACCATGACCACGGTGGTGCCCCGCTCCCTGTGATATTCCTTGATATTCTTGAGCAGGCTCCGCCGGCCGGCGGGGTCCAGGCCCGCCGAGGGCTCGTCCAGGATCAGCACCTCCGGCTCCATGGCGATGACGCCGGCGATGGCCACCCGGCGCTTCTGGCCGCCGGAGAGATCGAAGGGGGACTTCTCCAGCAGGCCCTCGTCCAGCCCGGCGAAGCGGGCGGCAGCCCGGACCCGGCGGTCGATCTCATCCTGGTCCAGGCCCATGTTCTTCGGGCCGAAGGCGATGTCCTTGTAGGCGGTCTCCTCAAAGAGCTGGTACTCCGGGTACTGGAACACCAGCCCCACCCGGAAGCGCACGTCCCGGATCTTCTTGGGGTCCGCCCAGATGTCCCGACCGTCCAGATAAATTTTCCCCACGGTGGGCTGGAGCAGCCCGTTGAGGTGCTGGATCAGGGTGGATTTCCCCGACCCGGTGTGGCCGATGATCCCCAGGAATTCCCCCCGGTAGATCTCCAGGCTCACCCCGTCCACCGCGCTGCGGCAGAAGGGGGTGTCCTGTCCGTAGGTGTGGGTCAGGCCCTCCACGCGAATGATGGGTTCCAATCTTATTCCTCTTTCCCGCGGCTCAGGCCGCGCTTGCTGTAATGTATTTTTACTTGCCAGTAACCAGGGCGGAACAAACGGCGTCGGCGCACTCCTCCACTGTCAGAGCGTCCAGCGGGACGTCGAAGCCGTCCTCCCGCAGGCCGTGGAGCAGCTCCACCGTGTGGGGCACGTCCAGGCCGATGGCCCGCAGGTCCTCCATCCGGGTCAGGATCTCCCGGGGCCTGCCGTCCATGACCACATGGCCGTCATCCATCACCACCACCCGGTCCGCCATGGCGGCCTCGTTCATGTGGTGGGTGATGAGAACGATGGTGATGCCCTTCTCCCGGTTCAGCCGCCGGACCGTGTCCAGCACCTCCCGGCGGCCGCTGGGGTCCAGCATGGCGGTGGACTCGTCCAGGACGATGCACTTCGGCTCCATGGCGATGATGCCGGCGATGGCGATGCGCTGCTTCTGGCCGCCGGAGAGGTTGTGAGGGGCGTGGAGCAGGAAAGACTCCATGCCCACGGCCTTCAGGGCGGCGTCCACCCGGCGGCGGATCTCCTCCGTGGGGACGCCCAGGTTTTCCGGGCCGAAGGCCACGTCCTCCTCCACCACGTTGGCCACGATCTGGTTGTCCGGGTTCTGGAAGACCATGCCCACCCGGCGGCGGATCTCCAGGAGGACCTCCTCGTCCCAGGTGTCCATACCGTCCACGTAGACCTTGCCGCCGGTGGGCAGCAGCACCGCGTTCATGTGCTTGGCCAGGGTGGACTTGCCGGAGCCGTTGTGGCCCAGCACCGCCACGAAGGACCCGGCCTCAATGTCCAGGGTCACCCCGTCCAGGGCGGCGAAGGTCTCCCGCCCTTCCTCCTCGGGATAGGTAAAAGAGATTTTCTCGATGTGAATGATATTGGCCATTGCGTTTCCTCATCTATCAATATATCAAAAGCTTCATTTGCACGTTAGGCGGCCTCCGCTACCTGGAACCGGGCCGCGAAGCTGGGAAACAGGCAGCGGAGCAGCCGATACAGGCCGCATCCGGCCAGGATGCCCAGAGTGTTAAGCAGCAGGTCGTCCACGTCAAAGGCCCGGCCCACCAGGAGTTGCCAGCACTCTACGAAGCCGGTCACCGCAAGGCCCAGGAGCAGGGCCCTCCCCCACCGCCAGCCCCGCCACAGCAGCGAGACAAAAAAGCCGAAGGGCAGGAACATGACCACGTTGGCCAGCACGATCAGCGCGGACCACAGGGTGCCCCAGTAGCTGCCAAATGGCTGCAAATTCACGGTACCCCACATGAAAAAGGGCATGTGGACGCCGCCCGCCAGGATGGAGCGCCAGTCAAACCAGTCCGGGGTCAAGGTCAGGATCGCCATGCCGCCGCAAAACGCCCAAAACACCAGCATCGCTGCTTCCCGGGCACAGCTGCTGAGAAGACACGCGGAGGCGAGGGACCGCCTGCGCCGGGGCAGCAACAGTCCATAGGCCAGTGCCGCCGCCAAAATCCCCGGCAACATCTTTACGGCATAGTCCGCCAGCATATGCCAAGCCGCAGCGACAATGTCACCCACAGGTCACTCCCCCTGCCACCGGCCGGTGGCGCCGCAGGGCAGGACCAGCCCTGTCTCCGTAACGGGCAGGCCGATCTCCTGGCTGTCGGTGCGGCCGCCGAAGCGGCGGGAGACCACCGTCTCCAGGATGTAGGTCAATACGCTGGGGGCCAGTCCCGTGGTGTAAGAGTTGATGAGCACGAAAAGGGGCTGATCCGACAGGACCTTGGCGCACAGCTCCACGAAGGGGTAGAGGTTGTCCTCCAGCTTCCACACCTCGCCGGTAGGGCCCCGGCCATAGCTGGGCGGGTCCATGATGATGGCGTCGTACCGCCGCCCCCGGCGGATCTCCCGCTCCACGAACTTGCCGCAGTCGTCCACGATCCAGCGGATGGGGGCGCTCTCCAGGCCGGAGAGCTTCGCGTTCTCCTTCCCCCATGCTACCATGCCCTTGGCCGCGTCCACGTGGCACACGCTGGCCCCGGCGGCGGCGCAGGCCACCGAGGCGGCCCCGGTATAGCCGAAGAGGTTCAATACACTGATGGGCCTCCCGGCCCGGCGGATGGCCTCCATGGCGAAGCCCCAGTTCACCGCCTGCTCCGGGAAGATGCCCGTGTGCTTGAAGTTCATGGGCTTGACCTGGAAGGTCAGGTTTCGATAGCGGATCTGCCACTGGGCGGGAAGCTTCCCCTTGTCCCAGTGTCCACCGCCGGTGCTGGAGCGGAAGTACCGCCCGTCGGGCCGGGTCCAGCCCGGGTTCCGCCCCACGGCGGGCCAGATGGCCTGGGGGTCCGGCCGCACCAGCAGATGCCTGCCCCATCGCTCCAGCTTCTCACCCCCACCGCAGTCCAGCAGCTCATAATCCCTCCAGCCGTCAGCGATCCACATGGCCTGTCCCTCCGCTCCGCATAGAAATTCAATGTATTATATACCAAAACCCCGGCCGCGTCAACTTCCAGACAAAAAACCGGCGTGGGCCTGGATTCCTGTCTCCAGCCGGGAACGGAAAATACTGGTTGACAGATCGCCTCCGCCGTGGTATCATGCAACAGTTCATTTTGTGAACCATTCATTTGGCGGGGATCGGCTCTTCCCCTCCCCCGCCGGCGCGCCGCCCAAGGGCTGGCGCGGAACCCATTCAATCCAACATACATAAGGAGCGTTTTCATGAGCGAACAAACGATTCAGAAGAAGCCTGTCACTGTGAAGAAGGTCCTCCTCATCCTGCTGGCGGTCCTGGCCGCCGTAGTAGTCATCCTGGCGGTGGCTGTGGGGTTCCTGTGGGGGAATGAGATCCGAACCCTGTTGTCCTTTGAGAAGATTGTGGACAGGAACGACGACCACCTGGACGGTTCCGTCTACCAGATGACCGTCTCCGGCGGCTATTACTTTGACGATTTCCTGGCCCAGGGCGGCGCTGCCAGCGACAGCGACCTTATCGCCTTCATCACTGGCAACCTGACCAAGGGCCTCATCGACATCAGCCTGGAGGCTCCTGAGATCGGCTGCGCCTCCTTCACCGCCCAGGCCCAGGACGGCAGCCGCCTCTTTGCCCGGAACTACGACTTCAGCAAGACCAACACCTGTCTGGTCTTCACCGATCCTGGCGATGGCCGTCACGCTTCTGTGTCCACCGTGGACCTCCAGTTCCTGGGCATCGACGTGGACGCGGACGTAACGGAGCTGATGGACAAGATCATCTGCTTGGCCGCCCCCTATATCCCCCTGGACGGCATGAACGACGCCGGGGTCAGCTGCGGCATCTACATGACCTACCAGGGGGAGGAGACCGTTCCCACGGACCAGAACACCAACAAGCCCGACCTGACCTCCACCACCATGCTGCGGCTGATCCTGGACTATGCCGACACCGTGGAGGAGGCTGTGGAGCTGGTCAGCCAGTATGACCTCCACGATTCCGCCAACACCTCCTACCACTACATGGTGGCCGACGCCACCGGGAAGAGCGCCGTCCTGGAGTGGGTGGCCGGCACCGACGGCACCGACAACGACGGCGCCGCCCGGGAGCTGAAGGTCACCTACAGCGACGAGACCAACACCCAGGCCGTCACCAACTTCATCCTCCAGGAGGGCTACTACACGGAGAACGACGACGCCCCCGCCGGTCTGGACCGGTATGAGCGCATCCTCAGCCGGTTGGAGGAGACCGGCGGCGTGGTGGATGACAGCCAGGCCGCCATGGACATCCTGGCCGAGGTGGGCCGCCGGAGCTGGAACAACGACGACGGCAACGGCTGCACCGTCCACAGCGCGGTCTACGACCTGACCAACAAAACCGTTTTGTGGGTGGCCAACGAGCACTTCGGCGAGGAGGCCCACACCTTCTCCTTCGGCCTGGACGGGCTGAACTGAGCTGGACAGCGAAAGCAGGCCTCCTAACCATGGATCACACCGCCCGCCGGGAAAAATTTCCCGGCGGGTTTCCGATTTTCCCTTGACTTTTCGCCGGAAGTGGGGTATCATAGTCCAGGTTGTAAAGCAATCACACTTTACAAAAGGAGGAAACGCCGTGAAAAACCAGACCTACCGCATGACCATGCTGTATGATTTTTACGGGGAACTCCTGACAGAGAGACAGAAGGAGTTCTTCGATCTGTACTACAACGAGGATCTCAGTCTCAGCGAGATCGCGGAAAACAGCGGCATTAGCCGCCAGGGCGTCCGGGACGTGATCGTCCGGGCAGAGGGCATCATGCAGGAGGTGGAGGACAAGACCGGCCTGATCCGGCGCTTCCTCCAGATGCGGGAGAACGTGGACGCCATCAGCGCCGCCGCCGCCGAGATCAAGACCATCAACTACCGCCAATATGAGGACCCCCGCATCGATTCTCTGGTGGGCGACATCACCCGGGCGGCCCAGGCGCTGCGGGAATAAGAGGAGCGAGACATGGCATTTGAGGGCCTTTCTGAAAAATTAAACGGCGTATTCAAACGCCTGCGGGGCAAGGGACGAATTTCCGAGGCCGACGTGAAGGAGGCCATGCGGGAGGTCCGCCTGGCCCTGCTGGAGGCGGATGTCAGCTACAAGGTTGTCAAGGATTTCATCGCCTCCGTCACCGAGCGGGCGGTGGGGGGCGACGTACTGGAGAGCCTGACCCCCGCCCAACAGATCATCAAAATCGTCAACGAGGAGCTCACCGCCCTCATGGGCGGGGCCAACGCCAAGATCGCTATGGCCTCCCATCCCCCCACTATTGTGATGATGGTGGGTCTCCAGGGCGCGGGCAAGACCACCAACGGCGCCAAGCTGGCGGGCTACTTCAAAAAGCAGATGGGCAAGCGGCCCCTGCTGGCGGCCTGCGACGTCTACCGCCCTGCCGCCATCACCCAGCTGCAGGTGGTGGGCAAACAGCTGGACATCCCCGTCTTTGAGATGGGCCAGGCGGACCCGGTGGAGATCGCCCGGTCCTCCATTGCCTACGCCAAGGACCATGGCTTCGACATGGTGTTCCTGGACACCGCCGGCCGGCTCCACATCGACGAAAAGCTGATGGACGAGCTGAAGTCCATCAAGGCCACCGTCCATCCCAACGAGATTCTCCTGGTGGTGGACGCTATGACCGGCCAGGACGCCGTCTCCGCCGCCACCGCCTTTGACGAGGCTCTGGGCATCGATGGCGTGGTGCTGACCAAGCTGGACGGCGACGCCCGGGGCGGCGCTGCCCTTTCTATCCGGGCGGCCACCGGCAAGCCCATCAAGTTTGTGGGCACCGGTGAGAAGCTGGATATGATCGAGCTGTTCCACCCCGACCGCATGGCCTCCCGCATCCTGGGGATGGGGGACATGCTCTCCCTCATCGAGAAGGCGGAGCAGAGCTTCGACGAGAAGAAGGCGGCGGAGCTGGAGGAGAAGCTGAAGAAGAACCGCTTCACCCTCACCGACTACATGGATCAGATGAGCCAGCTGCGGAAGATGGGGGATCTGAACCAGATCGCCTCCATGATGCCCGGTCAGCTGGGTAAGCAGATGGCCGGAGCCCAGGTGGACGAGAAGCTTCTGGGCCGTCAGGAGGCCATCATTCTCTCTATGACCCCCAAGGAGCGGGAAAACCCCGGCATCCTCAACGCCAGCCGCAAAAAGCGCATTGCCGCCGGCTGCGGCCTGGACGTCTCCGACGTCAACCGCCTGCTCAAGCAGTACGAGCTCATGCTTCAGCTCACCCGGCAGATGACCAAGGGCAAGCTGCCCAAGGGGTTGGACGGTCTGGGCAAGGTGGGCAAAATGGGCGGCATGGGCAAGCTCCACGGCTTTGGCCGAAAGAAACGGCTGAAGTGATCCGCCGATCAAATTTGTAAATGCACCGGTCATCAGCCCGGCATTTAGATAAACAACAACTATCATATACAAACTGGAGGAAACTATCATGGTTAAGATCAGACTGCGCCGCATGGGCGCCAAGAAGGCCCCCTTCTATCGTGTCGTCGTGGCCGACAGCCGCTATCCCCGGGACGGCCGCTTCATCGAGGAGATCGGTACCTACAACCCCTGCGTCTCCCCCGCCGAGATCAAGATCGACGCCGAGCGCGCCCGTGAGTGGATCAAGACCGGCGCTCAGCCCACCGACACCGTCCGCGCTCTGCTGAAGAAGGTCGACGTGCTGTAATGGAACCGGTTGGAGGGCACAGCATGAAGGACCTGCTGCTCTACATCGCCAGAAACCTGGTGGAAAATCCCGACGCCGTATCCGTCAAGGAGATACAGGGCGATCAGGAGCTGACGCTGGAGCTGCATGTCGCCCCCGACGACATGGGCAAGGTCATCGGCCGTCAGGGCCGCATTGCCAAGGAGATCCGGACCCTGATCCGCTCCTGCGCCCAGCGCACCGGCCAGAAGGTTTCGGTGGAGATCGTAGACTGAGAAGAGGGCCGCGACACGCGGCCCTCTCTGACTATTTATTTCCTTTCCGTAGTTTTCCGCTTTGAAACGGTCCACTTCAGCTGAGGAGGAATTCTGCCATGAGCCTTTCCTTTGCCGTACTACTGGAAGTAATATATATCTACTTCCTTTATGGCATGGGCCGGTTCATCGAAAACTACGACTACGCCAGCCCGGACAAGCTCGCCAGCCAAAATGGTCTCAATCTGTCGTTTCTGCGTTTTTCTCCCGACCAGTGGCATTACTTCTGCAAAACGCTGGCCCGCAGGTACTACAACATTGCCGCGGCGATCTGTCTCTGCGTCGACGCCGCGGCCCTGCTGCTGTTCCATGCTGATACGCGCCTCCTGACCCTAGTAACCTTTGTCGGCATTCTTATTTTGGAGATCGGCACGCTGGTGCTGATGGCTGTCAGGACACGGCGGCGTATCATGTGAATGGCTTTTTCTATAAAATCTCAACAACCATCCGCAAAGGAGACAATACATGGAACTGGAGTTCATCACCGTGGGAAAGATCGTCAACACCCACGGCATCCGGGGCGAGGTGAAGCTGCTGCCCCAGGGGACGGAGGCGGAGACCGTGGCCCGGTGCCGCACCCTCTATATCGACGGACGGCCCCACGTCCCTGCCGCCTGCCGGGTCCACAAAGGCTGCCTGCTGATCAAGCTCCCGGGGGTGGACGACATGGACGCCGCCCTAGCTTTGAAGAACAAGGCCGTGGCCATCCGCCGCTCTGACGCCGAGCTTCCAGAGGGAGAATTTTTTGATGCGGAGCTGGTGGGCCTCACCGCCCGGGACGCCGCCACCGGCCGGGTCCTGGGCACGGTGGAGGAGGTCCTCTCCTACCCCGCCCACAAGGTCTACGCCGTCCGGGGCGGCGAGGACGAGTACCTGATCCCCGCTGTGCCAGCCTTTGTGAAGGGAATTGACCTGTCAGGCGGTACCATGGAGATCCATGTATGGGAGGGGATGGGCAGCCATGAGAATTGACATCATGACCCTGTTCCCGGAGACGGTGGGCGACATGATGAACGAGTCCATCCTGGGCCGGGCCCAGGAGCGGGGCTTCATCCGCATCGAGGCCCACCAGATCCGGGACTTCACGGTGAACAAGCAGAAGCAGGTGGACGACTACCCCTACGGCGGAGGCCGTGGGGCGGTGATGCAGGCCGACCCCCTGTACCGCTGCTGGGCATACATCAAGGAGAATTTCGGCACGGACCGGTCCCGGACCATCTACCTCTCCCCCTGCGGCGAGACCTTCTGTCAGGCGAAAGCCCGGCAGCTCCTGGCGGACTACGACCACCTGATCCTGGTCTGCGGCCACTACGAGGGCATCGACGAGCGGTTCATCGAGGAGTGTGTGGACGAGGAGATCTCCCTGGGGGACTTTGTCCTCACCGGCGGGGAGATCCCCGCCATGGCGGTGGCCGATGCGGTGTGCCGTATGGTGCCCGGCGTGCTGCCCGAGGCCGCCTGCTACGAGGAGGAGAGCCACTGGAACGGCCTGCTGGAGTACCCCCAGTACAGCCGCCCGGAGGAGTGGCACGGTCGGAAGGTGCCGGAGGTCCTCCTCTCCGGACACCACGCCAATGTGGCGGCCTGGCGGAAGAAGCAGTCCATGCTCCGCACCCTCCGCCGCCGTCCGGACATGTTCCGGGAGGAGGACTTTATGTCTACCAAGGCTGACCGCCGGCTGCTGGCCGAGGTCTACGAGGAGCTCCGCCGGGAGCGGCAGAGCGGCCAGGACTGACCGGGACCGCGCCAGAGCTTGCCGGGGCGCGGCCCCGGACCCCGCCAGGGCTCTGCCCTGGACCCCGCCAGGGCTCTGCCCTGGACCCGCCAACTTTTCGCGAAAAGTTGGACAAAAGCTTTTGTTCGCGAGGCGTTCGCTTCGCTCAGGGATCTTTTCTTCTTAACCCTTATCTCAAGGAGCCGCTGGTGACCGCGCCGGCGGCTCCTTTTTGCTAGTTTCTGCTGTTACTTTTTGTTACCGTCTTTGTAACTTTTTTTGTCGGACAGGGGTGTTTTTTCCTCGTCATAAGTCGGCTTTTCTTCTATTATGTCTACCAATCTCTTCAAATTGTTAGAAAAAGCTTGACATAATCGAGATTTTCTGGTATGCTACACGAAGTTTTCAGAAAAGTAACAAAAGTTACAATTCGGTTGCATACACTGTCTGAGGAAAGGAAATTCTGGATATCCTTTCCATAGGGCAACCCGGCGGCGGAAGCCATATTTCATGTTCCGCTGCATGGGCGTGTGCGACATTGCCGCCTTTTGGCCCCTTTTTTGAAAGCAAATGGAGGTTCAAGTATCATGTTTGAAGGAAGCAAGAAAGCCGCCCCTCTGGTGACGCGGCTGATCGCTGTCGCAGCAGTACCGGTCCTCTCCCTTCTCGCCCTGTCCCTGACGCCACACCCCACTGACAGCGACGCCAGCGCCGCTTATGTGGAGCCTGCCGAGCCGGCCGCCGGCGACGTGACCGTTCTCGCCTCGGAGGTCTTTCTGACCAACGCCTCCGCCCAGCTCCTCTCCCGTGAGAGCGGTGATCTGGAGCTCGCCGCGGGCCAGAGCGTCACCGTGGATTATCAGGATTCCCTTGTCTCCGCTGTTTCCCAGGAGGAGACGGTGGCGGAGCTCCTCGCCCGGTTGGAGATCCAGCCCAGCCCCCTGGAGATGGTCTCCGTGTCCTCCCAGGAGGACGGGGTGACCATTACCATTGATTCCGAGCTGGTCTTCTATGAGAATGTCTCCTCTGTGGAGGAGCACGAGGTCATCTATCAGTACAACAGCCAGAAGCCCGACTGGTACGAATCCGTTATCCAGGAGGGCAGCAACGGCGAGTACACCGAGGTGTACGAAGTCATCTATCAGGACGGCGCGGAGACCTCCCGCCATCTGGTGGACGTGGTGGACAGCGACCCTATCCCCACCATCATCGAGAAGGGCACCATCGCAAACTTCGCCAACAACGGCGACAAGGTGACGAACATCTCCGCCAACGCCGACGGCTCCGGCACCCTGACCCTGGAAAACGGTGAGGTCCTCACCTACCGTGAGGCCCGGACCATGCGGGGCACCGCCTACACCGCCGGTGAGGGCAAGGTGGACACCGTCACCGCCACCGGCACCACCGTCCGTCCGGGCGTGGTGGCCGTGGACAGGAATACCCTGCCCCTGGGCACCAAAGTCTACGTAGTATCCAACGACGGCGCCTACACCTACGGCTTCGCCATTGCCGAGGACACCGGCGTACGGGGCAATATCATCGACTTATATATGAATAGCTACGACGAGTGTATCCAGTTCGGCGTCCGGGACTGCACCGTATATATCCTGGACTGACCGAGGGAAACACTGACAACAGCTGCGACATGATCCAACGGGAGCGCCCCGGGCCATTGGCCCGGGGCGCTCCCAACATGTCAAAAAACTATCCCCACATGCAAAGAGGCAGCACGGCGCAGGGGGGAGCTCGAGGGGGCGAAGCCCGCCTCGAATCAAATCGAATGCCCCGCAAAGCCTTGCTGTGCAAGGCGTGCGGCCCACAAAGTGGGGACTTTCACACTGCGGAGCAGTGGGAAAGTAATGGCATTTTACATGATCAGCTCCGCCAGCATCTTGACGAAGAGCATCCCCAGCACCACGAAGATCATGGCCCGGATGCGCTTGCCGCCGCCCCGGATGGCGCACAAGGCGCCGCAGTAGTTCCCCGCCATGCTGCTCAGGGCCGCCGGGATCACCAGGGCCCACATCACCTTCCCGCCCAGGATGAAGGACACCGCCGCCGCCACGTTGGAGGCCAGGTTCCCCACCTTGGCACAGCCGGAGGCGGTGACCATATCCATGGACAGCAGGGCCGTGAAGGCCATGATCATGAAAGTGCCGGTTCCCGGGCCCACGATGCCGTCATAGCAGCCGATGAGCAGGCCGATGAGGAGGCTCACCGCCGCCTCGTAGCGCCGGGAGCGGGCCCTCCCCGCCGATTCCCGGCCGAAGTCCCGCTTCACCGCCAGGAACACCGCCACCAGGGGCAGGGCCACCAGCATGAGCCCCTGGAGCAGCTCCTCGGACAGACCCTTGGCGATCTCCGCGCCGATGTAGCCCCCCGCCAGGGCTCCGGCGGCGGCGCAGAGGGCCGGTACCGCCAGGATCTTCCCGCTGCGGAAAAACTTCACCGAGGCGGTGGCGGTTCCGATGCCGTTGACCACCTTGTTGGTTCCGGCGGCGAAGTGGACCGGTACCCCGGCCATCATGTACGCCGGCAGGGTGATAAGGCCCCCGCCCCCCGCCATGCTGTCCACAAAGCCCCCCAGAAAGACCAGCGGGCAGACGATCAGGTACATCCCTATCAGTCCATCCATACCACACACTCCCACATCAGCAGTTTCGCTGCGGCTATTGTAGCATATCCTTCCCCCGCCGCGCCACCGCTTTTTCGACGGAGTACGGGAAATTCCCCCCTGGCGCTGTCTCCTCCTCTGTGGTATACTGCTGGAAGACAGAACGACGACAGGAGGATCGCTATGGATCTCTGCGACATCAGGACGATCAAGGCCCTGCTGGGCCGCCACGGCTTCCGCTTCTCCAAGTCCATGGGGCAGAATTTTCTCATTGAGGACTGGGTGCCCCGGGACATCGCCGACGCCAGCGGCGCAAGTCTCGACAGCGGCGTGCTGGAAATCGGCCCCGGCATCGGGCCCCTCACCGCCCAGCTCTGCGCCCGGGCCGGGAAGGTGGCGGCGGTGGAGCTGGACTGCTCCCTCCTGCCGGTGCTGGCGGAGACCATGGCGGAATTTGACAACTTCACCCTGATCCCAGGGGACATTCTGAAGCTGGACATCCCCGAACTGGTAGACCGGGAGTTCCCCGGCCTGACGCCTCTGGTCTGCGCCAACCTGCCCTACAACATCACCACACCGGTGCTGACGGCTCTGGTGGAAGCCCGACGGTTCCAGACCATCACCGTGATGATCCAGCGGGAGGTGGCCCTGCGGATCGCCGCCCGGCCAGGGTCCTCCGACTACGGGGCCTTCTCCGTCTACATGCAGTACCACACGGAGCCGGAGGTCCTCTTCGACGTGCCCCCCTCCTGCTTCCTGCCGGCGCCCAAGGTCACCTCCGCCGTTCTCCGCTGCCGGGTGCGGCCCGCCCCCGCTGTGTCCCCCGCCTGCGGGGAGGCGTTCTTCTTCCGTACCGTCCGTGGAGCCTTCGCCCAGCGGCGGAAAACCCTCCTCAACAGCCTCTCCTCCGCCTTCGCCGGGCAACTGGACAAAAGACAGATCGCCGCCGTTATCGCCGGGTGCGGCTTGGAGGAGACCATCCGGGGAGAGCGGCTGGGGCTGGAGGAGTTTGCCGCCCTGGCGGACGGACTGTGGCATGCTCTTGGCAACGGGGGCTGAGGCACTCACGCCTTTTCGGGGGCTTTGCCCCCGGGCCCCGAGACCGTTGGGCCTCCCCGGCCCCACACCCCGGGTCACTTTTTGTCCGGACAA
>HHCFR05603__coassemble_422_pt1 | contig 49107 bp, 51 predicted proteins | sample HHCFR05603__metabat2_low_PE_030 | metagenome-assembled genome bin HHCFR05603 | reverse complement strand
CGTACAAAAAGTAACCCGGGGTACGGGGCCGGAGGCCCCGAAAATATCGGGGACCGAGGGACGAAGGCCCCCGTAAATCATAGTATACCGTCTGACGCGGCCCGTGGTCAACACCCGATCCCCGCAAATTTGGGAAAAGAAGTCAAGAGAGCATCTCCGCCACCTGCTCCACCTCCTCCATGGTGTTGAACACCGACATGGAGAATCGCAGGGTCCCGGTCTGGACGGTACCTGCGGTGATGTGGGCCAGGGGCGCGCAGTGGAGCCCCGCCCGGACGGCTACCCCCCGCTGGGCCAGGGTATCCGCCAGTTCCTCCGGCGACGTGTCCAGAGGGACGACAGACAGCACCGTGCCGCCGCCATCAAAGACACGGTACCGCCCGGTCCGCCGCAGCCTGCCGGCCAGAGCGGACAGCAGGGCCATCTCGTGGCGGGCCGCCTGCCCGGGCCCCAGGCGGCGGACGAAGCGCAGGCCCTCCAAAAGCCCCACAGCGCCGTGGACGTTGTGGGTCCCCGCCTCCAGCCGGTCCGGCAGGAAGTCCGGCATCTCCTGGAGCCGGGACAGGCTTCCGGTGCCGCCCTCCAGCAGAGGACGGGGCATGTACCCCTCTCCGCACAGCAGCAGCCCCGTGCCCTGGGGACCGTAGAGCCCCTTGTGGCCCGGCATGGCCACGTAGGCCGCCCCCCACTTTTTCAGGTCCACCGGCAGCACACCGGCGGACTGGGAGGCGTCCACGATCAAGGGGACCCCCTTCCGCCGGCAGACGGCAGAGATGTCGTCCATGGGCAGGGCATAGCCGAAGACATTGGACACGTGGGTGCAGACCACCGCCTTCACCCCGTCCCCCACCGCCCGGTCAAAGCCCTCCGCCATCTGGTCCGGGTCGAAGAGCCGGCCGTTGACGATCCGCACCGATACCCCTCCGATGGCGTGGAGGGGGCGGGTGACGGCGTTGTGCTCATAGCCGGAGATGACCACCGTGTCCCCCGGGGACACCAGACTCTTGATGGCCAGATTCAGGCCGTGGGTGGCGTTGGCGGTGAGGATCACCCGCTCCGGGTCAGACACGCCGAAGTACTCCGCCGCCTCCGTGCGGAGGGCCAGCATCCTGTCCGCCGCCAGATGGGCGGCGGGATAGTCCCCCCGGCCGGGGGTGGTCATGGTCCGAATGGCCTCCGCCACCGCCGCCGGCACCGTCTCCGGCTTCTGCAGTGTGGTGGCCGCGCTGTCGAAATAGATCATACATACCTCCTTGGGCTCTGTGAGAAAGAGACTTCAGGCCGCGCCATCGAGACGGCAGGGGCCTCTTTTTTGCCATACTGCATATCGCAAAAAGAGGCCGGGACGTTCCCGGCCTCTCTTTTCGCGCGGCGCGGGGCGCTTCCCCCGCGCTACGACAGCATGACCTCGCTGTATGCTCCGCTGCCGGCGGAGTAAAATACCCGCTCCGGGAGCGGGCCGCCGGAGCGCAGCCGCTCCATAGCCATGGAGAAGTAGGGCGCGGCCACCCGGACGGCGTAGCCGCAGCCCCGGTCCGTCAGTCCCACCGGGGGACGGAGGACGCGGGCGGAGATCCCCGCCCGTTCCAGGGCGCCGCTCATACGCTGTGCGTAGGTGATGGAGCGGCAGAGCAAAAGATAGTGTGGCAACGCAACCGCCTCCCCAGTGGCATCCTATGCCCCGGGAAACAAAAACGTGACGGCGGCGGGGGCTGATACCAGCCCCCGCCGCCGTATCTCACAAAATCTTTGCCGCCAAAATCACTCCACCATGGCCCGGTGGAAGACCTTCTTGCCCTTCTTGATGATGAGGCCCTCGCCGGTGAACTGATCCCGGTCGAACCGGCAGTCGATGCTGCCCACCTTCTCATCGTTGACGGACACGCCGCCCTGCTGGACCAGCCGCCGGGCCTCCCCCTTGGAGGGCGCCAGGCCGCAGGCCACCAGCAGATCCATCACGCCGATCTGCCCGTCGGTGAACTGGGCGTCGGTGAGAATGGAGGTGGGCATGTCGGAGCGGTCCCCGCCGCCGCCGAAGAGGGCCCGGGCGGCCTCCTGGGCCTTGTCGGCCTCCTCCTTGCCGTGGACCAGGGCGGTGAGCTCCCAGGCCAGGATCTCCTTCGCCTTGTTCAGCTGGCTCCCGCGCCAGCCGTCCATCTCGTCGATTTGCTCCAGGGGCAGGAAGGTGAGCATCCGCACGCACTTCATCACGTCCGCGTCGTCCACGTTCCGCCAGTACTGGAAGAAATCGTAGGGGCTGGTCTTGTTGGGGTCCAGCCACACGGCGTTGCCCGCGGTCTTGCCCATCTTCTTTCCCTGGGAATCGGTGAGCAGGGCGATGGTCATGGCGTGGGCGTCCTTGCCCAGCTTCCGGCGGATCAGCTCGGTGCCCCCCAGCATGTTGGACCACTGGTCGTTGCCGCCGAACTGCATATTGCAGCCGTAGTGCTGGAAGAGGTAGTAGAAGTCGTAGGACTGCATGGGCATGTAGTTGAACTCCAGGAAGCTCAGCCCCTTCTCCATCCGCTGCTTGAAGCACTCCGCCCGGAGCATGTTGTTCACGGAGAAGCAGGCCCCCACCTCCCGGATAAAGTCCACGTAGTTCAGCTCCAGCAGCCAGTCGGCGTTGTTGACCATCCGGGCCTTTCCCTCCCCGAACTCGATGAACCGCTCCATCTGCTTTTTGAAGCAGTCGCAGTTGTGGGCGATGGTCTCCTTGGTCATCATGGACCGCATGTCCGTGCGGCCGGAGGGGTCGCCGATCATGGCGGTGCCGCCGCCGATGAGGGCGATGGGCTTGTTGCCCGCCATCTGCAGCCGCTTCATCAGGGTCAGGGCCATGAAGTGGCCCACGTGGAGGCTGTCGGCGGTGGGGTCAAAGCCGATATAGAAGGTGGCCTTGCCGTTGTCGATCATCTCCTGGATCAGCGCCTCGTCCGTCACCTGGGCGATGAGACCCCGCTTTGTCAGTTCCTCGTAGAGTTTCATTTCCTGTCTCCTTTGTATCGTTTGTATCGTTCGTTTCGTTTTCTATCCTTCATTTTCTTGTTGCTCTATGGTCATGGCGTAGGTCAGCTCCCGGGCTGTCTCGCCGGTGTCCTCGTAGGTCCGCGCCCCAGTGTCGTCCTCCAGCTTCAGGCCCAACCGCTCCATAAGCCGGTAGGAATCCCGGTTCCGGGCATCACAGTGGGCGAAGAGCCGCCTGAGCTTCAGCTCCCGGAGGGCAAAATCCCGGGCGGCCAGGGCGGCCTCCGTGGCGTAGCCCCGCTTCCAGTACCGCCGGTTGATGATCCATCCCAGCTCCGCGGCGGTCCGATCCTCTGTCAGCGCCACAGACACGCCGCCGATCACCGTTCCGTCCAAGGTTACGGCAAATTCGTAAGAAAGGGGTGGGTCCCGCCGCCAGTCCTCCGCCGCCGTCTCCAGGTACCGGGCCGTCTCCGCCCGGTCCCGGTGGGGCAGCCAGATGGTGTACCGGGTGTTTTCCCTGTCCAGGGTGTACTGGCAGACGGCCTCCAAATCCTCCGGGGTAAAGGGGCGCAGCAGCAGCCGCTCCGTTTTGATGGCATGATACATGGCAGCCTCCTTCCAACCACATCCGCTCCGCCGGCCGAAAACTGGCCGGTTCCTGCAACACCTCTTAGGATATGCGCCCTTTCCCGGCGGCAGCACGGCCCCTGAGCACATTATATCCCACTACGGAGACCACCACGATCACCGCCCCCACCAGGGCCAGAGCCCCCACCTCCTCGCCGTAAAACACAGCCACCAGGATGGGGTTGAGAACAGGCTCGATGCCGGAGATGAGGCTGGCGGTGACTGCCGGGGTGGTGCGAAGGCCGATGCACATAAGCACGTAGGCCAGCCCCACCTGGAAGGCCCCCAGGATCACTACGCTGGTGATGGCTGTCGGTGTAAAGGCTGTCTCCTGTACAAGAAAGGGCAGCCCTAGGATCACGCTGGCGAGATCCCCCCAGAACACCGAGGAGATGGGGTCCGCGTCGGGCAGGTCGTTGAGGAGGAACACCCCGGCGTAGCTGAGGCCCGAGAGCAGAGCCAGGAGGTTCCCCAGCATCCCGCCCATCTCCAGGCTGTCCACGAAGAAGCACACCACCCCCGCCAGCACCAGGGCGCAGGCGGTCAGGTCCAGCCGCCCCGGCTTTTTCCGCCAGAAGACGGCGGCCAGCAGGATCACGAAGATCGGGGCGGTAAACTGCAGGACGATGGTGTTGGCGGCGGTGGTCAGCTTGTTGGCCAGGGAGAAGAGCACGTTGGTGCCGCATACGCTCACCGCCCCCAGGGCGATCCACCGGTTGAAGCGGAGGCCGTGGCGGCTGAGGAGCAGGTAGCCCCCTATCACCAGCAGGGAGACCATGTTCCTGGCGCTGTTGATGCTCATGCCGTGCCAGGGGATAACCTTGATGCACAGCCCCCCGATGCTGTACAGCACGGCGGCGAGAAAGACGAAAAGTGTCCCCCGCTGCTCCACTGTCAGCATACCCCGCCGTTTTGCCATCTCTCCGCCTGCCCGATCCATCAAAAAACGCCCCCTGTCCAAATGGACAGAGGGCGTGCAGACGCGGTACCACCTCTGGTTCGCCGCTTCCTCACGAAACGCGGCCTCACGGGGTCGGCGACCCCCGCGCTGTATCGGGCGCTCCCGGCGGAGCCTACTGGTCCGGCCCGGCCGGCGCGGTTCGGTCCGCTGCTCAGGGATGTATTTCACGGCCCACCCTCTCCCCTTTCCACCGGCCAGGGGCTCTCTTGGCAGGATTGAAGCCGCTACTTCTTCCCGTCATCGCACTCGATCGAGTTTGCTGAATGGTAGTATATCCGGAAAAACCGCTTTTGTCAATGGCGAGATTCTCTTCGGACCAGCGGCGGCGTCTCTCTGAGAAGCACTCGGTTTGCAGCGTTATCTATTTTTACTATATACTTTTCCGCCGGAATCGTGTATCCTGTTCCCATCGAAACATACTACCCGTGAAAGTGAGGGCAAGCGGATGCGATTTTGCAAGATGAACGGCGCGGGGAACGACTTTATTATTATCAACAACCGGGAGGAGCGTCTTTCCCACGATCTCTTCCCCGCCATCGCCAAGGTCCTGTGCCACCGCCGGCTGTCCATTGGCGCCGACGGGCTGATGGTGGTGGAGGAACCCAGCCAGGGCGGCGACTACCGGATGCTCTTCTACAACGCCGACGGCTCCGCCGGGGAGATGTGCGGCAACGGCGCCCGGTGCATCTGCCGCTACGGCTATGAGAAGGGACTGGCCGGCCCGGTCCAGAGGGTGGAAACTCCCTCTGGACTTGTCACCGGGCAGCGGATTGACCAGCGCAGCTACCGGATCCGACTGACGGACCCCACAGTGATCCGTCTGGACTACCCAGTGGAGGCAAGCCACAGGTTCTTGTCCTGTTCCTACATCGAATTGGGGAACCCCGGTCTGCCCCACGCGTCGGTGCCCATCCAGGGGCTCAGCGGCATGGACCAGGACCAGCTGCGGGACCTGGGCCGCCAGCTGCGGTGGAGCCCCGCCTTCCCCAAGGGCGCCAACATCAACTTCTATGAGGTCACCGGCCCGGACCAGGTGACGGAGCTGACCTACGAGCGCGGGGTGGAGGACTTCACCTATGCCTGCGGCACCGGCACCGGCGCCACAGTACTGGCCCTGACACTGAAGGGTCTGGTCAGCGGCGAGGACGTCCACGTCACTGTCCCCGGCGGGCTGCTCCGGGTCACCATTGACCGGGACTGCGGGCAGGTGAAGACCATCTGGCTCACCGGCCCCACCAATTTCGTCTGCGAGGGGGAGGTCATGGACGAGGAGCTGCAGCTGTGAGGCCCTTGACAGGGAATGGCTTTTGTGGTATATCTACGAACAGTTTATTTTCTGAACTATCCATGTCATGGCGCAACAACTTTACGGAGGGATCTATGTCCTATATCAAGTTTGTCACGGACTCCGCATCCGATATCCCCGCTCCTCTGCGGGAGGAGCTGAACATCCAGATGCTCCCCTTCTCCATTGTAATGAATGACCGGGAACTGCGGGATGGCGTGGACTTTGAACCCCAGGACTTCTATCGCGATCTGACCGCCGCCCCTCGGATCCCCACCCACTCCCAGCTGACTCCGGTGGTGTTTACCGACCTGTACGAGAGCGCCCTGGCTGAGGGAGTGACGGACCTGATCTATGTGGCCATCAACTCCAAGGGCTCCAGCACCTATGAAAACGCGGTGATGACCCGGGAGCAGTTCCTTCAGGAGCACCCGGACTGCGGCATGAGCATCCACCTGGTAGACTCCAAGACCTACACCATGTGCTACGGCTACGCCGTGGTCCTGGGCGCTCAGAAGGCCAAGGAGGGCGTCGGCGTGGACGAGGTGCTGGCGGTGATCCGGGATTGGCTGGACAACGTGGGCCTGGTCTTCGGCGTCTACGACCTGAAGTTCGCCAAGAAGTCCGGCCGCGTCAGCGCTGCGGCCGCCTTTCTGGGGGAGGCCCTGGGAATGAAGCCCCTGATGACCTTTGTGGACGGCGAGTCCACCATCCTCAGCAAGGTCCGGGGCGAAAAGAGCGTCATCCCCGCTGAGATCGCCAGGATGAAGGAGGAGATGGCGCCCAACTCCCCCTATCTGTGCATTATGGGCGCCGGCACGGAGCACAACCAGGAGCTGGCGGAGGCCTGCCAGGAGGCCTTCGGCTATCCCAGCGTTATGAACTTCTACATTGGCGGCGTTATCGCCATCAACGCCGGTCCCAACCTGGTGGGCATCATTTACCGGAAGAAGTAACACTCGAGGGAAAATGTTCTGCCCTCCGGATGAGTGCCGGAAAAGAAGGAGCCTAAAACAACATCGGAGAAGCAGGGTGTAACTATTTTATCGTTTTATTTTCTCTGCACATAACGAAAGCTTTTAGAACCGTCGGTTTAACCGGTGGTTCGCAGTCTGTCGAGAACCTAGTGGGAGGACAAAATGTCCTCCCACTTTAAAATTTCATGAGATAGCCGTACCAGCCCTCGTCCAATTCCCAGGTTTGATAGGCGTTATCCCCCTCCGCCTCCCGCCAGGAAAACACGCCGGGGGCTTCCTCCGTCAGTGTCATATCCATCCCCTGGAATCCGGCGGGCTGGCCGTCGGTGGTCGTACAGACGCCCCAATAGCTGGTGGAGCTGCCCATCCCCCAGCCCCCCAGGGCGAAGTCCGCGATCAGAACGTCCTCCGCCCCGTCCTTGGGCCAGACGTTCAGGGACCGAACGCCGGGGACGTCCCTCCAGGGCTCCCCCGCCAGCGCCGCCTCTGCCGCGGCAGCGTACCGCCCCCGCCACAGGCGAAAGGAGAACTCCGTCCACAGCCGGGGTCCGCCCCAGAGCCACCAGGCTCCCAGGATCAACAGCACCGCCCCCAGACTGGCCAAAAGCCAGGGCCGCCACTTCCGCCGCTCTTTTTTCTCCCCGGTCATCCGCGCCTCCTTTTCATGGCGGCGCTCCGCCAGCCATAGAGAAGGACCAGCAGCAATCCCCCGGTCACTGCGTAGGCGGCGGACAGGATCCTTTCCCGGAGGTCAAAGTGAAACGCGAGATACACCAGAAACGCGGTCAAGACCAAAAACGCTGTCCTTCCAACGATCCCACGCCCGCTCAGGCCCTGAAAACGAAATACCACAAATGGGTCTACCTTGTCGCCCTTTGCGATGTGCCGCCCATCCACAAGGGTGGCCAGGTTGAGGAGGAGCAAGACCACCGCCGCCGTGAGCCAAAAGAGCGGCATCATCAGCAGCGCCCCCTGGTTGTCCACACCCTCTATCCCCCGCCTCATGAGGGCAAGGGTCATCTGGAAAAAAAGCAATCCGTTGGCGATAGAGAGCGCACACATCGCCATCCAATAAGGCGTCCGTCTCACGTCTCCTCCTCCGGCACGTAGGCCAGGATGTCCCCAGGCTGGCAGTCCAGGACCTTGCAGATGGCCTCCAGGGTGGTGAAGCGCACCGCCTTGGCCTTGTTGGTCTTCAGGATGGAGAGGTTGGCCATGGTCACCCCCACCTCCTGGGAGAGCTGGCCCAGAGACATCTTCCGCTTGGCCAGCATTACGTCCAGATTCACCACGATCGGCACCGCCATCCCTCCTCTCTATATGGTCAGGTCGTTCTCATCCTTCAGCTCCGCCGCCTTCCGCACCAGGTGGCTGAGCAGGAAGGCCGCCACGGCGATGGCCAATCCGCCCAAAACAGCCGTCACCGCCAGCAGCAGCACGCTGGGGTGTCCGCCGGTGATCACAAAGACCGTCACCGTCCCCACGGCGCAGTAGCCCGTGTCCACCAGGGCGCACAGGCCGATGCCGCTGAGGTACCGGGCGTTGGCGTAACTGAAGGAGTTATCCCGGCCGATCTCCGTGCAAATCCGCCAGAACAGCGCCAGAGCGATCACAATGGGGATGGCGCTGACGCTCACCGCCGCAATGCCCGGCCCCACAAGCCAGGAAAAGTCCACCGCTCCCATCTCCCGGATGAGTTCCGGGAATACAAAGCCATAGAAAACCGCCCCCATTGCCGCTAAAAACAGAATAACACCCTTCAGAGTCCGTACTAAGCCCACTCGTCCCATTGTCTCTTCCTCCTTCTTCCTGGTGGCACCAGCGTACCACAGTGTTTCTTGAAAGTCAATATATTTTTATTGAATATCAATAAATATTTTTTCTTTACCAAACTTCCTCGCTGTGGTATACTGGGGAAAAAACGGGAGGAACATGCTATGAGGATCGCCCTTGCCTACGCCATGGCCGGCGAGATCGAGAGCCTGCTGACCGCCACCGGCGCAAAGCTGCTGGAGACGGTACACGGCGTACCGTTTTACGAGATCGAGAGGGACATCATCGCCTACGCCGGCGGCGTGGGAAAAGTGAACGCCGCCATGGCGGCGCAGCTGTGCATTGACCGCTGTCAGCCGGAGTGGATCGTCAACGCCGGAGTGGCGGGGAGCTTTCGGGACCTTGCCATCGGCACGGTGGTGCTGGCGGAGGATTTCGTCCAGCACGACATCGACACCTCCGCCGTGGACGGCGTTCCCGGCCTGATCCCCACGCTGAATCTCACCGCCCTGCCCACGGACCAGCCGGACCGGGCCGGGGCCATCCTCGCAGGGCTGGGCGTGGCCTTCACCCGGGGCCGTGTGGCTACCGGCGACGTGTTCATGACCAAGGGGGACCGGGCCAACGCCGTGGCGGCGGAATTTTCCCCCACCCTCTGCGAGATGGAGGGCTGCGCCATCGCCCAGGTCTGCCTGCGGAACCAGGTGAAGTTCACCGCCCTCAAGTCCGTCTCCGACCGTCTCTGCCAGGACAACAGCGTGGACGAGTACTTCAATTTCGCCCAGGCCATGGCTAAGCTCAACACCATCGTCCTCCCCTTCGCCCGCGCCCTGCGGGATGGGCTATAAAGCTGTCTACATACTTTTTCTTGAAAGAAAAAGTATCAAAAAGAACTTTATTCGCGAAACTCCGTTTCGCTCAGGTTCCGCTTTGGGGATAAATAGAAGAACAAGCTGTCCAAAGGCGCCAACATTTACGCAGAGAAGCCGCGAAGCGAAAACTCCCTCGCAAGAGGTGGAAGCCGAAGGGCCTGCCTCTCCGTCAGAGGCGAAAATCCGCCGGCGCGGCGGCAGGCACTGACAAAAGAGGCCCGGCAGCCGCGGCGAAAAACAAACCAACATGAGGGGGTCCCCAGGGGGCGGGTGTGCCCCCTGGGCGCCCTTTTGGTGACTTTTCCGGCGAGGGAAAAGTCACCCGGGATACGGGGGCGGAGCCCCCGAAAAATCACAGAGGAGAAACTGTTATGGAAAAGATCGCCAGCTTTCAGGTGGACCACGAGAAGCTTGAGCCGGGGCTGTACCTGTCCCGGCGGGACGGGGATGTGACCACCTTCGACCTGCGGTTCAAAAAGCCCAACACCGGGGACCTTCTGAGCAACGCGGAGATGCACTCGGTGGAGCACGTGATGGCCACGCTACTGCGAAATGGCCCCCACAGGGACGCTGTGGTCTACTTCGGCCCCATGGGCTGCCAGACCGGGTTCTACTTCCTTTTCAACAGCGGAAAGCTCACCGACAGCCAGGCGGTGGACCTGCTGCGGGAGGCCTTTGCCGCCGGAGCTGCCTGGGAGGGTCCCATGCCTGGGAAGAGCGCCCGGGAGTGCGGCAACTATCAAAATCTGGACGCGGACCTGGCCCGGGCCCAGTGCCGGTACTACGCTGAACTGATCCGGGACTGGACAGCGAAAAAACTGGCCTACTAAATCAAAATTTCTTAGATAAAACGGCATTTTTTCACAAGTTCCTGTTGACATTTGGAAGTTCCGTTGGTATACTAGGTGAGCCGCTTTGAATGGGCACAAGTCTGTCCGCCTGAAACGGCGGGCGGCGCCTACGATAGCGCGCCCGTAAAGAAGCGCGGTCAAGTGCTTCATAATAAAGGAAAGTGAGGTGCAAAAGGAATGCACGCAATCATCGTTACCGGCGGTAAGCAGTACAAGGTCGCCGAGGGCGACACCCTGTTCATCGAGAAGCTGCCCGTGGAGGCCGGCGATCAGGTGGTCTTTGACCAGGTCCTGGCTGTGCTGGACGGCGACAACGCCACCATCGGCACCCCCACCGTGGCCGGCGCCACCGTGGAGGCCAACACCGTGAAGAACGGCAAGGGCAAGAAGATCCGCATCTTCAAGTACAACCCCAAGAAGGGCTACCGCAAGCGGCAGGGCCATCGTCAGCCCTACACCAAGGTTGAGATCACCAAGATCAACGCCTGAGAATGACCACCATCACCTTCCACACGGAGGGCAGCCGCATCACCGGCTTTGACGCCGTGGGACACAGCGGCTACGCCGAGGCCGGCGAGGACATTGTCTGCGCCGCCGTCACCAGCGCCGTCCGGCTCATTGAGTGCACGTTCAACGACGTGATGGGCCTGTGCGCCGCGGTGAAGGTCCGGGAGGCGGACGCCTCTATCTCCCTGCGGCTCCCCGGGTCCCTGGGGCCCAGCGCCGAGAGCGCCTGTCAGGCCCTCCTCACCGGCATGATGGTCTATCTCTCCCAGCTCCACTGCGAGTACCCCGACTTTGTTGAAGTCATGGAGGCCGAATGAGGCCCCCTCTCCCCCGCGAAGCATCTTACAGAAAGGATGGCATATCGAGATGATGAACATTGGTCTTCAGTTCTTCGCCCACAAGAAGGGCGTTGGTTCCACCAAGAACGGCCGTGATTCCGAGAGCAAGCGCCTGGGCCCCAAGCGGGCTGACGGTCAGTTCGTCCTGGCCGGCAACATCCTGGTCCGCCAGCGCGGCACCCACATCCACCCCGGTGTGAACGTGGGCCGGGGCAGCGACGACACCCTGTTCGCCCTCAAGTCCGGCAGAGTGAAGTTCGAGCGCCTGGGCAAGGACCGCAAGCAGGTCTCCGTGGTTGAGGCCGCTGAGTAAACCGCTGTACAGGAAGTCGCAAACGGCTCTCGTTTGCGGCTTCTCTTTGTAAATGAACCGATTTGACAAGGCATTTCAGGAGGTCAAGACTATGGAGTATCGGAAGTTTCCCCAGGGCTATGTGGTCCGCCTGGACCCGGGCGAGGAGATCGTGGAGCGGCTCACGTTTTTGGTGGACCGCGAGGGGATCCAGCTGGGCAGCGTCTCCGCCCTGGGCGCCGCCAACGACGTGACCATCGGCATCTTCAGCACCGGAGAGAAAAAGTACTCCTCCCGGCGCTACCAGGGGGATTTTGAGATCTCCGCCCTGGTGGGGAACGTGAGCCGGAAGGACGGGGCGCCCTATCTCCATCTCCACATCACCATCGGCGATCCGGTCACCGGACAGGTCCACGCCGGCCACCTCTCCTCCGCTGTCATCAGCGCCACCCTGGAGCTCTTCCTCCAGGTGTGGGACGGGCAGGTGGGCCGCCGCTTCAGCGAGGACGTGGGGCTGAACCTGTTTGACTTCACCTGAGACCCGAACGGAAAAGCAAACCTGAGCGAAAAGGAGGTTCCTGCCATGGCAGCACCTTTTGTGGATACCGCGAAGATCACCGTAAAGGCCGGCAACGGCGGCAACGGCTGCGTCTCCTTCCACCGGGAGAAGTATGTGGCCGCCGGCGGGCCCGACGGCGGCGACGGCGGCAACGGCGGCAACATCATCCTCCAGGTGGACGACAACCTCTCCACCCTGATGGACTTCCGCTACAAGCGGAAATATGTGGCGGAGAACGGCGTGGACGGCATGGGCCAGCGCAAGAGCGGCAAGGACGGCAAGTCCCTGACCATCCGGGTCCCCCGGGGCACCCTGGTCCGGGACGCGGAGACCGGCGAGATCATCAAGGACATGTCCGACAGCGAGCCCTATATCCTCTGCCGGGGCGGCAAAGGCGGCTGGGGCAACACCCACTTCGCCACGCCTACCCGCCAGGCCCCCCGGTTCGCCAAGAGCGGCCTGCCCGGGGAGAGCCTCGACGTGGTGCTGGAGCTGAAGCTGCTGGCGGACGTGGGGCTCATCGGCTTCCCCAACGTGGGGAAGTCCACCCTCCTCAGCGTGGTCAGCCGGGCTCAGCCCAAGATCGCCAACTACCACTTCACCACCCTCTTCCCCAACCTGGGGGTGGTGTATGTGGAGGACGGGGTGAGCTTCGTCATGGCCGACATTCCCGGCATCATCGAGGGGGCCAGCGAGGGGGCCGGCCTGGGCCACGACTTCCTGCGGCACATCGACCGCTGCCGCCTGCTGGTCCACGTGGTGGACGTGTCCGGCAGCGAGGGCCGGGACCCGGTGGCGGACTTTGACGCCATCAACGCCGAGCTGAAGCAGTACAGCCCGGAGCTGGCCCAGCGCCCCCAGATCGTGGCCGCCAACAAGGTGGACATCCTGGCCAACGACAGCCTTCTGGAGGCCCTCCGCTCCCACGTGGAGGCCCTGGGCTACCCCCTTCTCACCATCTCCGCCGCCGCCCACCAGGGCACCCGGGAGCTGGTCTTCGCCATCGCCAACCGCCTGCGGGAGCTGCCGCCGGTGGCGGTGTACCAGCCGGAGTACGTCAAGCGCCCCCCCAAGGTGGACATGACCCAGCCCCTGGACATCACCGTGGAGGACGGGGTCTATTTGGTGGAGGGCCCCTGGCTCCAGCGGCTCATCGCCAACACCAACTTCGGCGACTACGAGAGCCGGCTGTGGTTCGACCGGATGCTCCGGGAGAGCGGCCTCTTCGACCGGCTGGAGGCCATGGGCATCCGGGATGGGGACCTGGTGAGCATGTACAATTTGGAGTTCGAGTACCAGCGATAATACGCGGGTTTTGCCGCCCCTGGGGACCGTATCCTCAGGGGCGGCTCTTTCTGTCCAAAAATATGAAGGAAACTTCACAATTTCCCTTGACAAGCGGCGGCATGCCGTGTAATATGAAGTCAACTTCATATAAAGGGCGCTTCATATTATTGACGGACAGGAGGCGGAGGATGAAAACCAAGCTGAAGGAGTTGCGGACCCAGGCCAAGCTGACCCAGCAGCAGCTGGCGGACCTGGTCCACGTCTCCGCCCGGACCATCATCTCCATTGAGAAGGAGCAGTACAGCCCCTCCCTGATGCTGGCCTACCGGCTGGCGGTGGTCTTCGGGGTGACGGTGGAGGAGCTGTGCTGTCTGAAGGAAAACAAGGAGCAGGAGGATCGGCAGTATGAGGATCTATAACAAGAAAACCTTTGGTTTCGGTATTTTTGCTCTGGCTCTGGGCCTATTGAATATCGTGGCGGGCGTTATGACGGGTTTTGACGCAGGGGGCGTCATTCTAATCGTCCTGCTGTTCCTCATCGGGGCAGGGTCCCTGGCCCGCAGCCTCTCCCAGAAAATGTCCCGGGAGGACAAGCTGGAGGAGCGGGACGAGCGGAATCAGCTCATCGACATGAAATCGAAGAGCCTGGCCTTCCGTCTGACCCAGGGGATCTCCTTCGTCCTGGGACTCCTCTTCCTGGTCAGCGGCGCCGTAGCCAAGGATGACGCCATCGTCGCCCTGGGCCTGGGCTTCCTCTTCACCGTGACGATCTCCATGTTTGGGGAGATGGGGGCCTTCCTCCACTATGAAAAGAAGCTGTAAGGAGGACCACGCTATGAAGCGAATCAAAAGCCGCCGGCAGATGGCTGCCGGCATCATTGCCCTGATCCTTGCCCTGCTGTGCTTTGCCGTGCTGTTTGCGGGGTATCAGGCCCGGTTCCTGGCGGCGGGGGTCCTGGCCCTGGCCTGGTCCGCCGTCAGCTTCTCCCTGGCCTTTTCCCAAAAGGGCGCTGCGGAGGAGATCGCGGCCCAGGCCGACGAGCGGGACATATATCTGACCATGAAGTCCGGACATACGGCCCTGCGGATTTTGACCTACACCCTGTGGGGCGGCTGCCTGGGATGTCTGGTCCTCTACGGCGGTCTGAAGCTGCCGGTCCTGCTCCACGCCGCCATTACCCTCTGCGCCGTTCAGGTCCTTCTGTTTTTCATCACCCTGGGGGCAAATCTATACTGGGAAAAGCGGGGATAGAACCGCTGCCTTCCCCCGCGCAAAGGAGACAGCTCTGCGCTGTCTCCTTTTTCGCTCACCTGACTTGTGGGACATATTCTCCCCCTTCCCCGCATAGGCTGTACCGTCAGCCGGGGCACGGCCAGTCCCCCGGACTACCAATGAGGTGAGCATACATATGGATGAAACACGCAACGACCTTCTGCTGCGGGGCACGGCTGCGGCGGAGCCCGCCTTTTCCCACGAGAACCACGGCCAGCGGTTCTACCGCTTCCCCCTGTCTGTCCGGCGGCTGTCCGGCCAGGCGGACGTTCTGCAGGTCATCGCCACCGGGGAACAGCTCTCCCACCTGCTGCCCCTGACAGGACGGCGGCTTGAGATCCAGGGGCAGCTTCGGTCCTTCAACAACAAGAGCGGCCAGGGCAGCCGCCTGGTGATCTCCGCCTTTACCCGGCTGCTGGTGGAGACAGCGGGAGAGGACGTCAACATCATCGAGCTGAAGGGAGCCATCTGCAAGCCCCCGGTCCTCCGCCGCACGCCCTTGGGCCGGTGCATCTGCGACATGATGCTGGCGGTGAACCGCCGGTACGGCCGTGCGGACTACCTGCCCTGCATCGCCTGGGGACAGGTGGCCATGGTCACCGGGCAACTGCCGGTGGGGTCTACCCTGGCCCTGGAGGGCCGGGTCCAGAGCCGGGTGTACACGAAAGTTTTGGACGGTGTCCCCCAGGAGCGCACTGCCTACGAGGTCAGCATCATGCGTTTGCAGGAAGATCCGTCTTGACTGCCTTTTTCAAAGTGCGGGACCGCTGTCATTTCACAATACAATGCGCCCCGGCGGAAGAGTTCCGCCGGGGCGCATTGTTCGCCGTATTCGGAGCAGATCACAGGGACTCCAGCTTCCCCCGGAGCCGCCGCCGGAGCTTGAACCACACACCGGCACAGTGCCGCTGGTTTTCCACCAGCAGCTCGTAGCTGTCCATGGCGCTCAGGGACCACACGGAGCCCCAGAGCCCGGCGGCCAGCACCAGAAAGGCCAAGGCGTGGTACCCCGTCCAGGGAACCATCCCCCGGCTGGCAGCGGCCAGGGCCAGAAGCCCGGAGACGAACAGCACCACAGAGGGGGCGGCCACCAGCAGATACCGGCACCGGAGAGCCCGGTATTCATCTCTCAGCTCCTTCAGCACAGCCTGGTCCAGCAGCAGGGGCTCCCGCCGCAGGACGGCATAGTCCTCCCTCTGGGAGAACATGGCCGCCACCGCCGCGCAGATCCCCAGCAGGACGCACAGCCCCATCCCCAGAGGCCGCTGCCCGCCCCCCGGCGGCAGCATGACCCAGGGGACGCCAGCCAGGGCCCAGAAGAAAAAGGCGAGCCCCAGGTACCGGGCGCACCGCCTCTCCCCGGCGAGGAAGCCCCTCGCTGTCTCCCGGCTGACGTACCAGCCCCGCTCCCGGACCGCCGCCGGGGCCGCGTTCTCTCCCTTCAAGAGGGTGTCCACCGACACTTCAAAGAGGTTGGAGAGCGCCAGAAGCTTCTCCGTCTCGGGGAACCCCTGGTCGTTTTCCCACTTGCTCACCGCCTGCCGGGTGGTCCCCAGCCGCTCCGCAAGGGCCTCCTGGCTCAGTCCCTTCTCTTTTCTCAGTTTGAATAGTGTTTCACCGAAATTCATGGCTCGCGGCCTCCTTTTTGTGATGAAACAAGGATATCAGGCCCCGGGCCCTTTGGCTATCCTCTGGCGGATGCACTTTGTCAACCTCAGGTTGCGGCGGCGTTTTTTGACGGTTTTCTGAACTTTTTTAGTGGAAATCAATCCCCCCGGAACAGGTCCGTGGACAAGTACCGATCCCCGGTGTCCGGCAGCAGGACCACGATGGTCTTGCCCCGGTTCTCCCGCCGCCGGGCCACCTGGGCCGCGGCGTGGAGGGCCGCCCCGGAGGAGATGCCCGCCAGGAAGCCCTCCGCCCGGGCCAGGGCCCGGCCAGCGGCCATGGCCTCCTGGTCCGTCACCGTCACCACCTCGTCGTACACAGAGGTGTCCAGGGCCTCCGGCACGAAGCCCGCCCCGATGCCCTGGAGGCCGTGGGGCCCCGCCTGGCCGCCGCTGAGAACCGGGGAACCGGCGGGCTCCACCGCCACCACCCGGATGGCGGGATTTTTCTCCTTCAGATACCGGCCAACGCCGGAGATGGTCCCTCCTGTGCCCACCCCGGCCACGAAGACGTCCACCGTCCCGTCGGTGTCCGCCCAGATCTCCGGGCCGGTGGTGCGGTAGTGGGCGGCAGGGTTGGCGGGGTTGACGAACTGCCCCGCCAGGAAGCTGCCGGGGGTCTCCCGGGCCAGGGCCTCCGCCCTCTCGATGGCCCCGGCCATTCCCTTCGCCCCCTCGGTGAGGACCAGCTCCGCGCCGTAGGCCGCCATGAGCTGCCGCCGCTCCACGCTCATGGTCTCTGGCATGACGATGACCACCCGGTAGCCCCGGGGCACCGCCACGGAGGCCAGGCCGATGCCGGTGTTGCCGCTGGTGGGCTCGATGATGACAGCTCCGGGCTTCAAAACGCCCCGGGCCTCGGCGTCCTCGATCATGGACAGGGCCGCCCGGTCCTTGGTGGATCCGGCGGGGTTGAGATACTCCAGCTTGGCTAGGAGCTTCGCCTCCAGGCCGAGCTTTTTTTCATAGTTCACCAGCTCCAGCAGAGGGGTGTTTCCGATGAGCTGGGCAATGGACGTGTAGACCTTCAATGGCGCGACCTCCTTTGAGGATGTTTTTCCCAGTATAGCACCGATAGCCGGTGAAACGCAACTAGGACACCTCCACGATCCGGGTGTAGGCCGCCAGGGGGTAGGTCCCATCGTGGGCCTCCCCCGGGACGGTCCGGGACATGTCCCCGGGACCGGTGACCCGGACCACGCCGGCCCGGGCCAGGAGGGCGGACAGGGCCGCCCGCTCCCCCTCCGGACAGAGGAGCCCGGCGGTCTGGAGATAGCCCTTCCGGGGCTTGAGCCGGGGGACGATCTGGTCTCGGGGCAGGGGCTTCACCCAGCAGTTCCCCGCCAGAAGCCCCAGCTCCAGCCGGCTGTCCGGGGCCGCGGTGACGCTGACGCCGCCGCCCCGGCAGATCCGCCGTCCCCCGCTGTCCGCCTCCAGCTCCCGGGCGTAGAGCTCCAGCGTGGCCCGGGCCCGGAGGGCCGGGTCCGCCGGCGGATGCCGGCGGGCGGCGGCCTGGAGGATGGGGAAAAGCCGCTCCGCCAGGGCGTACACCTCCCCCATATCCCCCGTGTCCAGGAAGATCCCCTGGCAGGAGGAGCAGAGGAGCTGCCCCGTGGCGCAGATGTGGTCCGCCAGGGCCTCCAAGTCCCCGTCGGACACCGGCGGGACGGCGTAGGCAAAGCTGAGCTTGTGGCCCCAGCAGATCAGGGCCGTGTCCGGCCCGGCCAGGGTCCTGGCGGCCCGGACCGCCTCGTCGCCGCCCCAGACCACCACGGCGTCGGCGATTTTGGCGAACCGCTCAAGGCTTTGAAGGTCTGTGGAGGGTACGTCAAAGACGTAGACGAAGTCCCGGAGCCTTGGCTCCAGCCTCACCAGCTCCCGGAGCAGGAGGAGGGAAGCTCCACGGTCCTGGGCGGGGAGCTTCAAAATATTGACGTTCCCCGCCAGCAGGCCCTCCACCACGCTGTAGGCGGGCAGGCCGTCCACGTTTCCGGCGGCCATGTGGAACAGCACCCCCAGGGGCATCCGCCGCCGGCGGATGGGGGCCCGGCCCGGGGGCGTCAGATCCGGCAGGTCCTCCGGCCCCAGCTCCACCGCCAGCTTATAGGACAGCGCCTCCCGCTTGAAGAGGAACAGCGCCTCCCGGAAGCGGGCCGGGTCGATGGAGAAGGCGGTAAGAAAAGGCTGAAGGACGCTGTCGTAGTCCCCCGCCTCCACCCGGCGGGCCAGGGCGTCACAGGCCGCGACCACCGTCTCCCGGTCGATAGTCTGCCCGGCGATGGTCTCCAGGCAGTCCGCCTCCAGCCGCTCCAGCAGCCGGGGCAGCTCTTTATCCTCACAGATCTCTCCGCGGTACAGGATCACAGGGCCGTCCCTCCCTTCAGAAACTCCGCCGCCCCGGCGGCGCAGGTGATGATGTCCCGGACCCCCACCCGGCCCAGGATCTCCAGGTAGGGGCTGGAGATGCCGCAGGGGCAGTCTCCTCCGGGATGGAGCACCCCCAGGTCGTCGGTGATGACGCTGAGGAGGGGCATACTGCCCACCATGGGGGTCATCAGGTTCACCAGCCCCGGCGTGCCCATGGGCACGGGCTCCAGGGTGTCCACGTCCCGGATGACCACACGGCTGTACACCGGGATATGAAAGTGGTGGTGGGAACAGGTGGTGTAGAGGATGGGGTGCTCCACCGCGCCGAAGAACTCCACACAGTCACGCTCTCCCACCCCCAGCACCGTCTCCGCCAGGCGGTAGAGCTCCTCCTTCTCCACCTTCTGCCCCTCAAACTGCTTCCAGCCGCCGCCCATGGTGACCTTGGAGCCCTTCGGCAGCTTCAGCCGGACCCCCTCCCGCTCCAACTCCCGGAGCAGCAGCCAGGTGTAGGCGGGAAAGCCGATGGTGCGGACGGGAAAGGGACCCTCCGCCCGGGCCAGGAGGCGGCGCTTCATGGCCTCCAGGTCCAGCCGGTAGCCCTCCGCCTGCCACACCAGGGCGTATGTCCGGCTGAGGGCCGGGGCGAAGAAGGTGAAGGCAAAGCCGGTCTTGCTGAAGGCGGTGTCGTTGCCCCGCCGGGGCTGGTAGCCCAAAATGAAGTAGTGGCAGGGCGTCGGAGAGAGGAGGCGGTGGTAGCGTGCCACCCGCACCGACATGGACAACCCCCGGCCCAGGGTCCCGGCGTCCAGGCCCACCCGGCTCATCACCCCGCCGGTGCCGGAGGAGGTGGCCCGGACGAGGAGCTTCCTCTCCGACAGGGAGCGAAGGGTGTGGCGCTTGCAGTACACCGTGGGCAGGGGCGGCAGAGCGGCGGGATCCCGCAGGTCTGCCAAACGCCCTGGGTCCAGGCCGTACTGGCGGAGGATGCGGGCGTAGTCCGGGCAGCCCTCCGCCTGAAAGGCGGCGTTCTCCCCCATGGCGGCGGCAAACAGCCCTTCCGTCCCCGCCGTGTCGTAGGGGTCTCTCCACCGAAACAATTTGTTACTGTTTGTCATCATTTTCTTCGATCCTCCCCCCTTTTCTCTTAGTCTCAGCATATCACAGAACCACATCTCTGTACATCCCTGTTGAAAAAACATCGAAAAATCGTCCGTAGTTTTGTCACAAATTTCAATCTTTTGTAACAATTTTCGTGCAGGCTACCCAAAACTTTCCAGGGAATTTTCCAGTCCGCACCTCCCTGGGGCGGTTGACAGGAGGGCGACAATATGTTACAATTCGGTTACAATTATGACAAACCAAGAAAGGAAACGCCTATGGCCCAGAAGACAGAAGGACTGATCTATAAGAACCACCCCCTGCGCCGGGTGGGCGGCATGATCTATTACGGCTCCATGGCCGACCCCTATATCATCCTCATGCAGGTGAAGGAGACAAAGAAGGAGAAGGACCTGGAGGTCGCCACAAAGGTCTCTGTAGAGCTGCAGCGCACCGCTCCGGACCTGAAGAGCCGGGACCGGGTGGTCAAGCGCAGCGAGAAGGACAGCTTGTACGCCGCCATGGACATTTCCGCCATCTGGCTGGAGCGGGCCCTGGCGGGCAAATAAATAGCAGCAGACAAGGCAGATTACGCGGGCAGCCCGCCCCCAGCCGGGGACGGGAGAGCTGACAGATTAGATTAGAAGAGGATAAACGAATGAGAAAAATCGCGAAGAAGGCCCTGCTCCTGACCGCCCTGTCGGTCGTTTTTCTGACCGCCACCGCCGCTGCCGCCGATATGGGCACCGGTGTGGTAGACGCCGATTCCCTGCGGGTCCGCGTCGAGCCCTCCACGGACGCTTCCACCATCACCTATCTCACCGACGGCACCCAGGTTCAGGTCCTGGCGGTCCTGGACGGCTGGTATCAGGTGAGCTACGGCGATTACACCGGTTACGTCTCCGCCGACTATCTGATCTTCACCCCCGCCGATGACAGCGCGGCCCAGGAGGCGGAAGCTGTCACGGAAACCGTCTCCGCGGTGTCCGACAGCGCCGGGACGGACAACGGCAGCGCCGTTATTGACGGCAACTGCAGCTATGTGAACCTCCGCTCCGGTCCCAGCACCGGCCACGAGATCCTCACCACCATCGGCGAGGGGTCCCAGCTGGATCTGCTCAGCGTGGACGAGGAGTGGTGCCTTGTAACCTATGACGGCCAGGAGGGCTATGTCAACGCTGAGTACGTCTACAGCGACGGCCTCTCCGTGCTGGTGACCGAAGGTGTCGTCATTGGAGACTGCGTCAACATTCGCTCCGGCCCCAGCACCGACTTCAGCATCGCCGGCAAGGTCTACGCCGGTGAGCGGGTGACTCTGACGGCCCTGGCCGACGGCTGGTATGCCATCACAGACGAGGACAGCGGCGTCAGCGGCTATATCCGGGGCGACTACATCCGCGAGTATGTGCCCGGCGAGGCCAGCTCCATCGGTGAGGCGGTGGTGGAGGAGGCGCTGAAGTATCTGGGCGTCCCCTACGCCTACGGCGGGGCCTCCCCCTCCGGCTTTGACTGCTCCGGCTTCACCATGTACATATACAGCCTCTTCGGCTACAGCCTGCCCCACTCCGCTACCTCCCAGTGGAACAGCTCCGGGGAGTATGTGGATCGGGCGGATCTCCAGCCCGGCGATCTGGTGATGTTCTGCGACCCCTCCCGGAGCAACGGCAAGGCCTGCTCTCACGTGGGCATCTACATCGGCAACGACGAGTTTGTCCACGCCGCCTCCGGCTCCAGCGGCCAGTACATCCGCATCAGCAGCCTCTCTGAGGACTATTACGACGGCTACTACAAGGGCGCCAAGCGCATCGGCTGAAAACAAGCTGTAAATTGAACCCGGCCTCCCGGATGGGAGGCCGGGTTTTTACTTCAGCTCCAGCTCCTCCATAGCCGCTCTGGCTGCCGCCTGGAGCTTTGCCCGGTTGGCAAGCCGCTCCTCCTCCGCAGCCGGCCTTTGACAAGCCCGCGACCAAACCTCCGCCCGGCCGAGGGGGCTCTCAAACACGGCGAACGCATCCGCCTGGACCCGTTCACCGCCCACTTCCAGCTCCTGCGGGCCGCTTCGCCGTTGGATCAGCAGAGGATACTCCTTTCCGGAGACCACCTCTGACGTGTCCTCTGTCGTAACTTTCATGCGCATCCCTCCGCAGAACTCTATGCCGGATACCGGTCGCTTGATGCCTGCTTCACCTCAGTGGAAACCCCCATGGGGAAGGAAGCTTTTTCCGGGCAATCCCCGGAATATACTTCCGTATGGCCGGCAGAACAACGCCGCCAAGCTTCCGCATATTCGGAGGCTTCAAAAAGGAGGAAATTTCTATGGGAGAGCATGACATGCTGGGCCAGACCGCAGGCGCCTACCTGCGAAAGAGCCGTATGGAGGAGGGAATGGACACGGAGGAGATCCTGCGGCGCCACCGGGCCGGACTGCTGGAGTGCGCCCAGCGCCACGGCCTCCTGGTGGAGGACTGGTACCCGGAGGTGGTCAGCGGGGAGAGCCTGTACGCCAGGCCACAGATGCTGCGGCTGTTGGAGGATGTGGAAGCGGGGCGCTACGACGCTGTTTTGTGCATGGACCTGGACCGCCTCTCCCGGGGCCGCATGAAGGACCAGGGGATCATTCTGGACGCCTTCCGGGACAGCGGCACCAGAATCGTCACCCCGGAGAAGGTGTACGATCTCTCCGACGAGATCGACGATGAGCTGGCGGAGTTCAAGACCTTCATGTCCCGCCGGGAGTATAAGATCATCAACAAGCGGCTGCGCCGGGGTCTGCACCGCTCCATTCAGGACGGCTGCTATGTGGCCAACGCCCCCTACGGCTACAGAAAGGTGACCATCGACCGCCGTCCTACCCTGGAGATCTATGAGCCGGAGGCCAAATTTGTCCGTCTCATGTACCAGCTCTATGCCGGTGGCTGCGGCTGCGTCTCCGTGGCCAATCAGATCAACGCCATGGGGGCACGCCCACACCGGTCCAGCGCCTTCTCCCGAAACAGCGTGGCGGCCATCCTCCGCAACCCCACCTATATTGGGAAGGTCGTCTGGGACCAGAGGACACATCTCAAGAAAAGCGGCAAGGGCAGCCAGAAGCACGTCACAATCCGCAATCCCCGGGAAAAATGGACCGTCACCGACGGACTCCATCCGCCTATTGTGGAGCAGGCGCTGTACAACAAGGTACAGGATATCATGGCCGGCCGATACCGCCCTGCCTACCAGAACGGTACCACAAAGAGCCCACTGGCCGGTCTGGTCTTCTGCGCCAACTGCGGCGGCCACATGCAGCGCATGACCTTCAGAGGTACCGCTTACCTGGTCTGCCCCAGAAAGGGCTGCTGCGCCGCGGCTAAATTCGACCTGGTGGAGGCAAGGCTCCTGGGATTCCTGAAGGACATTCTAGGGGATATTGCGGTGGAGCGCCCAGCGCAAAGCTCGGATCTGTCGCCGCTGGAGGAAGCTCTGTCCGCCTTCACCAGAGAGCTCTCCGCCGCCCGCCGGCAGAAAATACGGCTCCACGAGCTTCTGGAGCTGGGCGAGTACGACCTGCCCACCTACCGGGAGCGCATGGACGCCGTGCGGGAAAAGATCGCCCAGCTGGAGCTCCGCCGTGAGGAGGCGGCCCGCCGTCTGGAACGGGCGCAGAGCGCCGGGGCCGCCTCTCGGGCAGACTGTCCCCTCTCAGCCCTGGAGGTATACGCCGCCAGCAGTCCCGCCGGGCGGAACGCCATCCTCCACGCCGTCATCGACGCCGCCTACTACCGCAAGGCCAAGAAAACCCGACCCGCCGCCTTCTCTCTGGAGCTGGTCCTCAAACCTCTTTGACCTGCGCCCATTGACCTTAAAGGCGCCATGTCTTCCGATAAGGATTGCATCGAGGATCTGCGGTTTTACCCCACCATGGCCAGCCAGGAGATTCTGTGCCGGTCCCAATCGGTGAAGGGTGGGAAAGCGGAACTGCTTTACACCTATATTGATGTGGAGCCCGTGGTGTTCAACCGGGGGTTCTACACGGTGGATATGCGCTACTTCTACCGGGTGACTCTCAACGCCTACTGCTCCTGCCCCCGGCCCGTGGAGATCGAGGGTCTGTGCGTCTTTGATAAGCGGGTTATCCTCTTCGGCAGCGAGGGCAACGCCAAGATATTCTCCTCCCAGGTGCGCATCGACGCCCTGGACCGGCAGATGATCGAGCGGAGCAATCTCCCCATCGCGGTTGTGGAAGCTGTGGACCCTATTGTCCTGGACGCCAAGCTGGTGGACTGCTGCCAGAACCGGTGCTGCGACTGCGACATCTGCGAGATCCCCTCCTGCGTCTGCCAGTGCTTCGCCAGCGAGCTGACCATGGGGGACGACAGCCGCCGGGTCTTTGTGACCCTGGGCCAGTTCTCCATCATCCGCCTGGAGCGGGACAGCCAGCTCCTCATTCCGGTATACGACTACTGCCTGCCCGACAAGGAGTGCCCCGGCGGTTGCGGCAGCGACGATCCCTGCCAGCTGTTCCAGAACATCGCCTTTCCCGTGGAGGAGTTCTTCCCCCCAAACACCCTGGAGATTCCCGGTGACTACGAGGGTGCCAAGCAGTTTTGCAGCTGCCGCAAGTAAAGTCTGCCGCGCCACACGGCCTTATAAGGGACAGATAGAAAAACTCTGAGCCGCCCCCGGCAAGGAGAACGAAACCGCTGAGATATAATTGACATCCGGCTGCCGTTGCCCTTGTGGAAACGGCAGCCTTTTTCGGCGAACTTCTTTGCACCGCTGTATGCCCGTGTTTTCGACACGCATCCTTTGATCAGATCCCCTTCGAGCAAAAAACTTCATGTGCCGTGGGCGCACCACGATAACAGGCAAAAGTGAGCGGCACATGAAGTTTCGCCCATGTGGGCCGTCCCCGGCCCACGCGCTGAAATTCCATGCCGTGCCGTCAGAGGCAGCATATGGCACTTTTGCTATGCTTTTGCATAGCAATACAGCACCCCATTTGCCACTTCAGTATGCCATACTGCCTGACAAATGGGGTGCCGTATTATCACAGCTGGGATGCTTCCCTATTTTGCTCCCTGTTCCCTTATCCGGAAACAGGGAACGCGAAGTGCCGCTTCTCGTCTGTCTTCAAGCCAGGCCTTACTCCTGCTCCCAGTTGTGCCAGACGTTCTGCACGTCGTCGTTCTCCTCCAGCAGGTCGATGAGCTTGGTCATGTTCTTCACGTCCTCCTCATCGGTGAGCTTGATGTAGTTCTGAGGCACCATCTCGATGGCCGCCTCGGCGAACACATAGCCCTTGGCCTCCAGAGCGGCGGTGACGGCGTTGAAGTCGTCGGGCTCAGTGGTGATCTCAAACACGTCGCCGTCGGCCTCGAAGTCCGCCGCGCCGCAGTCCAGCGCGTCCATCATGACGGTCTCCTCGTCCAGGTCCTTGTCCTCGTTGTCGATGACGATGACGCCCTTGCGGTCAAAGCTCCAGCTCACGCAGCCGCTGGCCCCCATGTTGCCGCCGTACTTGTCGAAGAGGTGGCGGACCTCCGGGGCGGTGCGGTTGCGGTTGTCGGTGAGGGCCTCCACGATGACGGCCACGCCGCTGGGGCCGTAGCCCTCGTAGACCACCTTCTCGAAGTTGTCGGTGTTGCCGGCGCCCAGGGCCTTGTCGATGGTGCGCTTGATATTGTCGTTGGGCATGTTGGCGGCCTTGGCCTTGGCGATGACGGTGGCCAGGCGGGAGTTGTTATTGGGGTCGCCGCTGCCGCCCTCCTTCACCGCCACGATGATCTCACGGGCGATCTTGGTGAAGGCCTGGGATCGCTTGGCGTCCGCCGCCCCCTTGGTCTTCTGGATATTGTGCCATTTGGAATGTCCTGACATGGTATTCGCGTCTCCTTACACGTAGTATTGCACGATCTCCCGGTGGGAGTCAGATTCTATGACAGTCAGCTCCGGGAAGCGGTCTCTCAGATAGGCCGCGATGGCGGGGCACACCGGGTCTTCCGTTGGAAAGTGTCCCGCGTCCACCAGGAGCAGGCCCATGGCGGCGGCGTCCAGGAACTGGTTGTACTTCACATCGGCGGTGACGAAGGCGTCACAGCCCTTCTCAACCGCCAGGGGAAACATGTCGCCGCAGGCGCCGCCCCCCACCGCCACCCGCTGAACGCTCCGGCCTCCGCCGGAGAACCGGAGGCCGTTGGGCTTCAAGCGGTCCCGCACCAGGGTCAAAAACGCCCGGTCGCTCAAGGAGGCAGGAAGAGTTCCCATCCGACCGATGCCCTCCTCGTCCCCCAGCTTCTCCACCCGCTCCAGGCCCAGCCGGGCGGCCAGGATGTCGTTGACGCCTCCCTGGGCGGCGTCCAGGTTGGTGTGCATACAGATGGCCGCCACATTGGAGCGAACAAGATCCATCAGCAGCTTCCCCTGGAGGGTGTCGCTTCGGATCGACTGGACCGGGCTCCAGGCGCAGTTCATCACCGGATGGTGGGCGGCGATGAGCTGGCAGTCCTTCTCCGCCGCCTCCCGGGCCACCGCCTCGGTGACGTCCAGGGCCACCAGGACCCGGCGGACCTCCTGTTCCGGCTCCCCCACCAGCAGCCCCACATTGTCCCAGCTCTGGGCCAGGTCCTTCGGGGCCCACTGGAACAGGGCCCTCTCGATCTCATGTACGGTGGGCACGCTCCCACTCCCCTTTCTTCTCACTCAGGGCCGCGGCGGCAGCCAGGAACATCTCCCGCCGCTGGGCCAAGCCCTCGTCCCGGGCCCGGGCCAAGCCCGCCGCCGCCTTGCGCAGGCGCAAGATACGGTCCTCCAGGTATGGGCCCCACAGGGGGTCCTCCCCCAGCAGGAAGCCGCCGTAGGCCTCCCCGTCTGTGGCGGGAGGCATATGGCCCCCCCGGACCGACAGGATGGGATAGATGGTCCCCTTGTCCAGCACCAGCTCCTCCGCTGTCACGGCGTAGCCGTTCTCCGGCAGCCACCGGCGCAAGGTCTCTGGCCGGCTCATGGGCTGGAGAAGGAGCAAAGTCCCCTCCCGGGTCCAGGGAGCGGCCGAGAGAATATCCACGATATTATCGCCGCCCATACCGGCGATAACGACGGTGTCTGCCTCGCCGGGAGCGATGGCGCCGAGGCCGTCGCACAGCCGCAGCTCCATCCTGTCCGCCACCCCCCACTGCCGGGCGGTACGGGCCGCGTGCTCCAGGGGCTCCCGGCCGATGTCCGAGGCGATGGCCTCAGCAATGCGCCCCTCCAGCAGCAGGGCGGCGGGGATATAGCCGTGATCCGTACCAACATCCGCCAGACGGCTGCCCGGCGGAACCAGGTCCGCGATGGCCCGGAGGCGGGGCTGAAGCGTCAAGGTCCGGTCCATCGTGTTCTCCCCTTTCGGCAGCAAGCTTTTCCTGCCACGCTTCTGCACAGCAAGAAGAGGGACTCATAGCCCGAGGGTATGAGTCCCTGACCGGTCAAAATTTTACTGGTTGGCCGCGTTATTGATAACCTCCAGCAGCTTCTCACAGTCCACGCCGTGGACCATGCAGGCCTCCTCCACGGTCTCCCCGCGGCTGCTGGGGCAGCCCAGGCAGTGCATCCCGATGGACAGGAAGATGGGCGCGGTCTGAGGAGCGATATCCAGAATGTCACCAATGATGGTGTCTTTGGTAATGGTAACCATATGAAAAACCTCCATAAAAATTTGCGCTACTAGTATACCCCAGGTTTTTGGATTTTTCAATACTTTTTTCAGCCAAATCGTCAGAATAAGGAGAATATGGAAAAGGGGAACGCCCACAGGGCGTCCCCCTTTTTGCATTTGTACGATCTATCGGCCAAATCAGCCCTGCTCACGCATCTTGGCAAAGCACTCGCTGCAATACACAGGACGATCGCTCTTAGGCTCGAAGGGAACACGGGCCTCCCCACCGCAGGAAGCGCAGACAGCGGTGAAGTACTCGCGGGGGCCGCGGGCGGCGTTCTTGCGAGCGTCGCGGCAGGCCTTGCAGCGCTGGGGCTCATTCTGGAAGCCACGCTCAGCGTAGAACTCCTGCTCGCCGGCGGTGAACACGAACTCCTGACCGCACTCCTTGCAAACTAAGGTCTTGTCTTCGTACATGATCTTACCCTCTCTTTGATATAGAAAAGAATATATGCGCTCAGCCTCCGCTGAGGTCGCCGGAAGTAAGGTGCCGCGCAATTTTGCGACGGATGCGCTGCACAGCGTTGTCCACCGATTTGGGGGATTTATGGACCGCCTCGGCCATCTCCCTGGTAGTCAAGCCGTCAAGATAGTACCCCAAAATCTTCGCTTCGAACTCGGACAACTGCTTGCGAACACCGCGCAGGGTGTCCCTCGCGTCCTCACGACCGATGACCAGGTCCTCAGGATCGACCTGGGAGAGCAAAGGTCCATTCACGGGCGCCGTACGACTGTCAAAGAAGGGTATGTCAAGAGGGACCGACTGGTTCAGCGGCCAGTGCTTATCCCGGGCGGCGGCCCGGACCGCAGAGTACAGCCGGTTACGGATACAAATTTCAGCGTATGTGCGGAAGCTGGCGGCCCTGGCCGCGTCATACTCCCGTACGCCATGGATGAGGCCGATCATGCCCTCCTGGATCAAGTCGTCGCTGTCTCCGCCGGCCAGATAGAAGGGCCGGGCCAGCTGGCGCACCAGCCGATTGTAGCGGGACACCAATCTCTCCTCCGCGTCCCGGTCTCCCCCACGGGCCAGCTCACACAGGCGCTCGTCGGAGGCCTCCTCATACGCGGGTTGGGCTTTGTTGATCGACATAACGTATTATACCTACTATCCCTTCCGGTTGTCAAGTAAATATTAAAAAATTATGAACTGAAAGGTCAAATCTTTAGCGATTTTACCAGTTCCACCAGCCGGGCGGCGCAGCTCTCGGCCTGCTCCGTGGTTTTGGCCTCCACCATGACCCGGATCAGAGGCTCCGTGCCGGAAGGCCGGACCAGTACCCGGCCGTCTCCGCCCAGCAGCTCCTCCTCCCGGCGGATGGCCTCCGCCAGCTCACCGGAGGCCATTACCGCCTCTTTGTACCCTGGCTGGTTGGGAAGCTGGACGTTCACCAGGGTCTGGGGGTAGCTGGGGCAGACGGAGGCTAGCTCGCTGGCCTTCTTCCCGCTGCGGTGTAGGATCTGCAGAAACTGCAGGGCGGTGAGCTGACCGTCGCCGGTGGTGGCGTAGTCGGTGAAGATCGTGTGGCCGGACTGCTCCCCGCCGATGCGGTAGCCAAACTCCAGCATCTTCTCCAGCACGTTCCGGTCCCCCACCGGGGTGCAGACCAGTCGGATGTTGTTCTTATTGCAGAACTCGTGGAGCCCCAGGTTGCTCATCACCGTGCCCACGATGGTACGCCCCGTCAGCAGGCCCTGGTCCCGCATATACAGTCCGCACACGGCCATGGTCTTGTCGCCGTCGATGACCTGCCCCCGCTCGTCGATCATCAGGCACCGGTCCGCGTCGCCGTCGAAGGCGATGCCCAGGTCGTACTCCCCCGCCGTGACCATAGCGGCCAGGCTCTTCAGATGGGTGGAGCCGCAGCGGTCGTTGATGTTCACACCGTTGGGCTTGCGGTGGATGAAGTCCGCCTCCATCTCGAACTTGGAGAACAGGTCCGGGGCCGTGGCGGCGGCGGCGCCGTTGGCGCAGTCAATGAGGACCCGCAGGCCGCCCAGATCGTCCTGAATGGTGTCGGCCAGGTGCTTGATATACTCATACTTCAGGTTCTTCATGCCGTGGATCCGCTTGCCGATGCCGGCGCCGGTCTGAATGGGCATGGGCTGATCGGAGAGGACCTTCTCCTCCACCCGGGCCTCTAGGGCGTCTGAGAGCTTGTAGCCCTGGCCGTTGAAGACCTTGATTCCGTTGTGCTCAAAGGGGTTGTGGCTGGCGGAGATGACAACGCCGGCGTCCGCCTCCACCAGAATGGTCAGATAGGCCACCGCCGGGGTGGGGATGGTGCCCAGGGGCATGACGCTGCCCCCCACAGAGGTGATGCCAGCGATCATGGCGCTCTCCAGCATGTCCGAGGAGATGCGGGTGTCCATGCCGATGGTGATGAGGGGCATCTCCCCCTTCTCCTCATAGAGGACCATGGTCACCGCCTGGCCCACCCGGTAGGCCAGCTCCGCGGTCAGATTCTCACCGACAACGCCGCGAATGCCGTCGGTGCCAAAAAGTTTTCCCATAGTTCTGCTCCTTTATTTCAAGATACTGCCATTCGATTCGATGGCTTGTGGGGGCTGCGGCCCCCACACCCCCAGAGATTTCGGGGGCTACCCGCCCCCGCACCCCGGGGTTCACTTTTGGGCGCCCAAAAGTGAACCGAAAAACCGCCAAAACCAAGGTTTTGGATTCCTTTTCCTAATCGGTCTGTATCAGTGGGGAAAGTTCTCTGCCACTGAATTAAGTTTTGGCATCTGATCTACAGTCTGGTGGTCAACGATGCTTCGGCTACCGCCCTGCGAGAGGGGGTCATGTTTCTTTTGGTGCGTGTCGAAACAGTCTGCGTGAGACGCACAAAAACATTCACGCAGGATAAAGCGTCACGAAATATCCCCCGCAAGTGGTGGAGGCCGAAGGGCCAGTCTGTAGGGCAGAGGCAAAAATCCATCGGCGCGGCGGCAGGCACCGTCGAAAGCCTTGAAGCAGCCGCGGCGAAATAAAACCAACATAAGGGGGTACATAGGGGGCATACCTGCCCCCTATACGCCCTTTTGGGTACTTTTCCGGCGAGGGAAAAGTACCCCAGGGTACGGGGCTGGAAGCCCCGAGAGGTCGCAAATAGAATCGCAATACCCGGTGAAGAAAAATATTTCTCCCCCGCCCGGCGAAACGCGAATCAGCCCTGCATCGGCCAGATGCCCCGGCACAGGCGGATCAAAAAAGTCAAAGCGTCATCTGCTCCATTTCCCCGCTCCCGGGAAACCGCAGCCCCAGGTGCTCGTAGGCCTTGGCGGTGACGCACCGGCCCCGGGGGGTCCGGGTGAGGAAGCCGATCTGCATGAGGTAGGGCTCGTAGACGTCCTCCAGCGTGACGGCCTCCTCGTTGATGGTGGCGGCCAGTGTCTCCAGGCCCACGGGGCCTCCGCCGTAGTATTCGATGATGGCCCGGAGCATCCGCCGGTCGATGTTGTCCAGCCCAAGGCGGTCCACCTCCAGGGCGGTGAGGGCCTTGTCGGCCAGCTCCCTGGTGATGACTCCATCCCCCACCACCTGGGCGAAGTCCCGGACCCGGCGAAGCATCCGGTTGGCGATCCGGGGGGTGCCCCGGCTGCGCCGGGCGATCTCCATGGCCCCCTCGGGCTCGATGGGGGCGTCCAGGATGCCGGCGGAGCGGGTGACGATGAGGGCCAGCTCCTCCGGGGTGTAGAGCTCCAGACGCAGCGTCACGCCGAACCGGTCCCGCAATGGCGCGGAAAGCTGCCCCGCCCGGGTGGTGGCCCCGATGAGGGTGAACCGGGGTAGGTCCAGGCGGATGGAGTTGGCGGAGGGTCCCTTGCCGATGATGATGTCGATGGCGTAGTCCTCCATGGCGGGATAGAGCACCTCCTCCACCGAGCGGTTGAGGCGGTGGATCTCATCCACGAAGAGGATGTCATTTTCGTTGAGATTGGTCAGCAGCGCCGCCAGGTCTCCGGCCTTCTCGATGGCGGGGCCGGAGGTGATGCGGATGTTGACCCCCATCTCGTTGGCGATGATGCCGGAGAGGGTGGTCTTGCCCAGGCCCGGAGGGCCGTGGAGCAGGACGTGGTCCAGGGGCTCGGAGCGCATCTTGGCCGCCTGGATGAACACCTCCAGGTTCCCCTTGGCCTTCTCCTGGCCGATATACTCCCGCAGGGTCTTGGGCCGCAGGGAGTACTCCCCCTCGTCCTCCCGGGTCAGAGATGTAGTGACCAGGGGCTCCTGGGGCTCAAACTCGCTGCCGCCGGAAAAGTCGATGCTCACACGCTTCCTCCCTTCCCCGCCGGATCAGTAGCGGATGATGTAGTAGATCACATAGAGCCAGCTGAGCAGGCCGTGAACGATGGCCCAGCCCACACTGTGCCAGTTGGTGTAAGAGATGACCATGGCCAGGCAGGTGCCGAAGGTGATGCCGCTCTTGACCACGGTTTTGGTCTTTCTGTGTTCCTCCACGTTCTTTTCCCTCTACGGCTTCATCATATTCTTCAGGGCCAGGCGTATGATCTGCTCCAGGCTCTGATTGTCGATGTCGATGCCCTTAAGGGCCACGTTGATCTCCGCCTGAGAGTAGCCAAGGACCGCCAGGGCGGCGCTGGCCTCGGAGAGCTTGTTCTGCGGGATGATGGTCACCGCCGGGCCCGCCACGCTCTCCCCGGCGGCGGAGACGGTCTGGCCCTTGGCCAGCTTGTCCTTCAGCTCCAGGATAATCCGCTGGGCCAGCTTTTTGCCCACGCCCGCCGCGGCGGTGAGGGACTTCTCGTCCCCGGTGATGATGGCCAGGGCCAGATTGGCCGGGGTCCCGGCTGAGAGGATGCTGAGGGCCGCCTTGGGCCCCACGCCGGAGACGGAAATGAGCTGCTGGAACAGCTTCAGCTCCTCCGACGAGGCGAAGCCGTAGAGGTCCATGGCGTCCTCCCGGACGCTGAGATATGTAAAGAGCTTTGCCTTGTCACCCTTCTTGATCTGGGAAAGGGTGAAGGTTGTGGTGCGGCAGGCGTAGCCCACCCCCCCGCAGTCGATGACCGCCAGATAGGGCTCCACATGGGCCACCTCGCCGGAGACATAGTAATACATGGCGTTCCTTTCTCATCGCTAGGTATACATCCTTTTTCTTGCAAGAAAAAGGATCAATACCCGCAGGGCACTTAAAGAACTTTTTACGCAAAGCTCCGCTTTGCTTTTGTTTATCATAAATAAAGCTCACCTTTTATCGGGTGTCGTACTTCCGGGGGTCGAAGACCCGCTCGGTGTTCAGCAGGCTGGTGGCGCTGCGGCCGTGGCAGATGGCGATGGCCAGGGCGTCGGCGGCGTCGTCTGGCCGGGGGATCTCTCCCATCTTCAAAAGCCGCTGGGTCATAAGCATGACCTGCCGCTTCTCCGCCCCGCCGTAGCCCGCCACCGCCTGCTTCACCTGCATGGGGGTGTACTCGTACACCGGAATTCCCGCCCGCTCCAGCTCCAGAAGGATTACGCCCCGGCCATGGGCCACGGCGATGCCGGTGGTGATATTCTTGGAGAAAAACAGCTCCTCCACCGCCGCCTCGTCGGGATGAAAGGCGTCAAGCAGCTCCTCCATATCCTGGGAGATCTGGTAGAGGCGGTTGGAGAGGGGCAGCCCGGCGGGGGTGTTGATGACCCCATAGCGGAGCAGGCGCTGGCTGCCCCGGTCCGCCTCGATGAGGCCGAAGCCGATGGTGGCCACACCGGGGTCCACGCCCAATATCCTCATGCCGCTTCTCTCCTCCTCTCCCGCCGGCCCTCCGCCGGCACACGGAGATATTCTAACATCTGTTTCATTAAAATGCAAGATTGTGTCATGGGGAAAGATATGATGTCCGCAAAGGCAAAACGCCGCGGGCCTTGAACTCACTCCGCCGGGACAAGGTCGATAACCACCGCCTCCGGCGGGTTGAACACCCGGGGCAGGCGGCTGATGGAGAGACCCCGGCTGACCGCCAGGGCGGTGCCGTCCAGGTCGTAAAGCCCTCCGGCATACTGGGGGAAAAACCCCTGGTTGGGGGCGTAGAGGCCGTTCAACAGGAGCGGGATCCGCACCTGTCCCCCGTGGGCGTGGCCGGAGACAACAAGATCAAAGCCGCTGCCCCGGTAGTGCTCCGTCAGCTCCGGCCGGTGGCTGAGGAGGACGGAGAACGTCCCCTCCTCCAGCCCCGACCGGCAGGTCTCCCACTGTTCCAGCCACCCCGCCGGGACCGCCTCCCCGGGCGCGGCCTCGAACCCCTCCGGGTCATCCACGCCAAAGATGCGGAGGGTCTGGCCCCGGACCGCGAGGTCGCTCCATGTCCCCGCCAGGACGGTGACGCCGTAGCGCCGGAACATCTCCAGGATCTCCTCCGTGTCCTCCGCCCAGAACTCGTGGTTGCCGGTGACATAGAAGCAGGGGTACTCCCCCGCCACAGCCTCCAGCAGCAGCTCCGTCCCCCGGTGGGGCACCTCGTCGTCGGCAATGTCCCCAGCCAGAAGGACGGCGTCCGGAGCCTGGGCCCGAACCAGGTCGATGAGGGCCCGCTGATCCCGGCCGTGGACCGTGCTGTGGAGGTCCGTCAGCAGGAGCAGCCGCACCGGCTGGTCAAGCTTGGCCGTCTCCAGCGTGTACGTCCTCACCACAAGGCCCGTCCACAGCGCCCAGACCGCCAGAGCCGCCAAAACCGCCCCCGCCGCCAGCCATATCTTCCATCGTTTTCTCAATGTTTTCATTCTTTTAAATTTCCAAAGGCAAAACAGAGTTTTGCCAAAAAGTTCTTTTTGATCCTTTTTCTTTCAAGAAAAAGGATGTAGGCCGCAATATCGCTCAGTTCCCCAGCACCTGGGCGGCGACTTTGGCGGACTGGGCGGCGTCCTTGGTATAGAAGTCCGCGCCGATCCGGTCGGCGAAGGACTGGGTGACCACGGCCCCGCCCACCATGACCTTGCACTGGGCCCCGGCCTCCCGGAGGGCCCGGATGGTAACGGCGATGTTCTGGGCGGTGGTGGTCATCAGGGAGGAGAGCCCCACCAGGGGCGCACCGGTGCGGAGTGCGGCCTCCACCACCGTCTCCGGCCCCACGTCCCGGCCCAGGTCCACTATGTGATAGCCGTAGTTCTCCAGGAGCATCTTCACGATGTTTTTGCCAATGTCGTGGATGTCCCCCTTGACGGTGGCCAGGATGATGGTGCCCTTGTCCCCAGTCCCCTGGGGCAGACGGCTCCGGAGCACGTCGAAGGCGGCCTTCACCGCCTCGGCGGAGGCCATGAGCTGGGGCAGGAACAGGGTGCCCCGCTCATACCCCTCCCCCACCCGGTCCAGGGCGGGGATGATGCAGCCGTTGATGACCTCCAAAGGCTCGCGGTCCGCCAGGAGGGCCTCCACGGCGGCGGGGACCATCTCCTTCCGGCCGCTGATGATATAGTCCTCCAGCGTCTCCGCCTCCGAAACCGGAGCCGGCTCCGCCGGCTTGCCTGCGGTGTCGGCGGTCTGGTGGGCGGCGATGTAGGCGGCGCAGCCCCTGTCCTCCCCGGTGAGGACCCGGCAGGCGGCCAGAGTGTCCATGATCCCCCGGGAGGCGGTGTTGACGATGGGCACGTTGAGCCCCGCCGCCAGACAGACCGCCAGGAAAGCCTGGTTGAGCCCGTCCCGGCCCGGCAGGCCATGGCTGACGTTGGACACCCCCAGGATGGTCCGGTACCCCGCCCGGCGGACCAGGCGGATGGCCTCCGGAGTGGCCAGGACCACGTCCTGGCTGACGGAGGCGGCCATGGCCAGGCAGTCGATGAAGATGGCGTTTTGGGGCACCCCCGCCGCCTGGGCCGCCTGGGCCACCCGGAGAGCGGTGTCCCGGCGGCAGTGAGGGTCGTCGGAGATGCCGCCGCCGTCCAGAGCCAGGACCACCAGCCCCGTGCCATACTTGGCGGCCAGGGGCAGCATGGTGGCCATGCTCTCCGCTTCCCCATTGACGGAGTTCAGGATGGGCCTGCCCCGGCAGACCCGGAGAGCCCGCTCCAGGGCGGCGGGGTCGGAGCAGTCGATGACCAGGGGCAGGGGCGACACCCGCTGGATAGCCAGGACCAGATTGGGCAGAGCCTCCCCCTCGTCGATGTCCGGGAGGCCAGCGTTGACCACCAGGAAGTCCGCCCCCTCCTGTTGCTCCTGGAGGGCCAGCTCCCCGGCGTAGTCCCAGTTCTTGGCGTACAGGGCCTCCTTCAGCTTCCGCCGGCCGGTGGGGTTGATTCGCTCCCCCACGGCGGCGACCGAGTCCAGGGCTATGGCCCGGCTCCCCTGCCAGCCGCAGAAGCGGCTGACCGCCTCCTCCGCCCGGCGCTGCCGGGGCTTCCGGCCCCGCAGCAGGGGGGCCAACGCCCGGATGTGGTCCGGTGTGGTGCCGCAGCAGCCCCCCAGGATGGCGGCCCCCATGTCCAGAAATGTTTTGCCCCACCGGGCAAACTCCTCCGGCCCCACGTCAAAGACCGTCTCCCCGCCCTCCAGGCGGGGCAGGCCGGCGTTGGGCTGGATCATGACGGGCCGGTCCGTGACGGCCAGCATGGCCTCCAGGGCCCCGGCCAGCTCCGCCGGCCCCAGGGAGCAGTTGATGCCCACCACGTCGGCCCCCAGGCTGGTCAACGTCACGGCGGCGCAGGCCGGGTCCGTGCCCAGAAAGGTCCGGCCGTCCTCCCCGAAGGTCATGGTGACGAACACCGGCAGGTCCGTGTGCTCCTTTGCCGCCAGGAGGGCGGCCTTGGCCTCCAGCAGGTCGCTCATGGTCTCGATGAGGACCAGGTCCGCCCCGGCGGCGGCCCCGGCCCGGACGATCTCAGTGAACTGCTCATAGGCCTCGTCGAAGGTCATGTCCCCAAAGGGCGCCATCAATCCCCCCAGGGGGCCCACGTCCAGGGCGGCGTAGGGGGCGCCGGCCTTCTTCGCCAGGGCCACCCCGGCGGCGATGTAGGGGGCCGGGTCCTCCCCCAGCTTCCGCCGGCTGGCTCCGAAGGTGTTGGCGGTGATGATATCCGCCCCGGCGGCGTAGGCCGTGTGGACGGCGGCCACGGTCTCCGGGGCGGTCAGGTTCAGCCGCTCCGGGCAAGCCCCGGCTTCCAGGCCCGCAGCCTGGAGCATGGTGCCCATGCCCCCATCAAAGAGATGGTGCTCCCACAGATTGATCATAACTGGCTCCTCCCTGGATGTTTTCATGTTGGCTCCCACTATAGCACAGATGGCCCGACGGGGCAAGGGCGGCCCGTCACCGCCCGCCGCCCCCGATCCCCCGGAAGGCGACGCGGAAGGTCATATGGTCCGCCGGAAGCATGTCCTCCGGCATGGGCACCGCCCCCCAGCTGTTGTCGGCCCCCACGCCCATCTGGTATCCCGCCCGGACCACGGTGCAGTGGACCGGCGGCAGCTCGTTGGGGTGGGCCGCGCTCTCCAGCTCCTCCGGGGTGTAGGGCAGGGCGGAGAAATCCATGCCCTCCGGGCAGGTGAACAGCAAGCCCAGGCCGCTCTCATCCGTCACGGAGGCCCAGCGGACGTCGGCGTGGCCTCCGCACTCCTGGGGCCGCAGATACCGGGCCACGTTGTCCGCCACCCGGTTCTCGTAGAGCCCCACCTTTCCCCCCTGCTTTCTGTCGCGGTAGGTCTCCTCCGGGCCCCGGCCATACCAGCGCAGGCGGTCGAAGTCCGCGTCCAGCTTCAGCAGCAGGCTGAACTCCGGCATGGGGCCTAACACCTTCCCGGCGTCGCTGTCCAGGGTGGCCTCCACCGTGCCGTCAGCGAAAACCCGGTAGGACAGGGTACAGGCCGTCCGGGGCTGTGTGGGCAGCAGATAGCGGAAGGTCACACGGACCCAGCCGTCTCCCCGCTCCATGGCACAGGAGTTCTCGTTTTTCATATCCGGGACGCTGTAGGGCATAGGCTTGGCGGTGCCGTAGAGGCTGGCCGCCTTCCACTGGGCGAAGCGGCCCGGGAGGTAGGCCCCCCGGTCGTTGTCCGTGGGCGCCCGCCAGAAATTGGGCCGGGGGATGGACTTGAGCAGCTCCCGGCCCCCGTACTGATAGGAGACCAGGCCGCACTGGCTCTTGGAGAACAGCAGACGGAAGTGCTCCCCGATGACGCCGATGTTCCACCCGCCGTCGATGACCTCCAGGTCCCCCTGGGGGTGGACGATGGGGGGAATCTTCCCCAGGACACGCTGGCCGAAGGCCACCTCGTGCCCCGCCGGGGCCCAGGGCGCGTCCTCCCGCAGACGGAAGGACACCGTCACCGTGTACTCGTCGTCCAGCGTCTCCGGCCACAGGGGCAGGGGACAGTCCGCCGTCTCCCCGGGGGCCGCCCGAACCTCCATGGGTGCCTCGGAGACCAGCTCCCCCTGCCGGTGGAGACGGACCACGCAGTCAAATTCCGCCGCGTCGGTGAACAGGTACCGGTTGGCGACAGTAACAGCGCGGTCATTTATCTGGACCCGCAGGCCTTGATACAGGTACTTCACCTCCTGCATCTTGGGGGACGGGGCGCGGTCGTCTCCATACACCAGGCCGTCCCCGCAGAACTCGTAGTCCGTGGGCCGGTCGTCAAAGTCCCCGCCGTAGGCCAGAAAGGCCCGGCCGTACCGGTCTCGCTTGGTGATGGCCTGGTCGATGTAGTCCCAGATGAAGCCACCCTGGTAGGCGGGGACCTCCTCCGCCAGGTCGGTGTACCGCTTCTGGCCGCCGAAGGAGTTGCCCATGGCGTGGCCGTACTCGCAGCTGATGGCGGGCCGGGAGCTGTCCTCCGCCAGCATGTCCCGGATCCGCTCAGCAGGGAAATACATGCTGCTGAGGATGTCGGAGGTCTCCGGGTACCGGGGATCGTGGATGACGCTCTCGTAGTGGACGGGGCGGCTGTCCACCCTGTGAAAATACCGGCTGGCGGTCAGGAAATTCTTTCCACCGGCGGACTCGTTGCCCAGGGACCAGATCAGAACCGACGGGTGGTTCTTGTCCCGCTGGTACATGGCCTCCGCCCGGCTGAGGACCATGGGCTCCCAGCGGGGATCGTCCCCGGGGACGTGCTCCTCCCGCCGGATTTTCCCCATGTCCATGAGACCCCAGGAGCCGTGGGACTCAAGGTTCATCTCGTCGATGACATACAACCCGTATCGGTCGCACAGGCGGTAAAAGGCGGTATGGTTGGGGTAGTGGCTGGTGCGGACGGCGTTGATGTTATTCCGCTTCATGGTGATCACATCCCGCTCCATCTCATCCTCTGTGAGACAGCGGCCCCCGGCGGCGGAGAACTCGTGGCGGTTCACCCCGTTGAAGACGATCCGCTTCCCGTTGAGCAGCATCAGCCCGTCACGGATCTCGAACCGGCGGAAGCCCACCGTTTCGGTGACGGTCTCCGCGGCAACCCCGTCCTGATCCCGGACGGCGATCTCCAGGCGGTAGAGATGCGGCTTCTCCGCGCTCCACAGCTTCGGCCCCTCCACCGCCAGGGCGATGTCCTCCAGTCCGGTATCCTCGGCCACCAGCCGCTCTCCGTCGTAGAGGCGGCAGAGGCAGGCAGAGGCCCCCTGGGTCCGGGTGCGGATATGGAGCACGCCCCTGGAGAAGCCGTCGTCCAGCTCCGTGGTGAGCTTCAGGTCCCAGATGTGGGCGGAGGGAATGGTAAACAAGTACACCTCCCGGAACAGGCCGGAGAAGCGGAAGAAGTCCTGGTCCTCGCACCAGCTGGCGCTGGTCCACTGGAACACCTGGACCGCCAGCTTGTTCTCCCCCGCCGTCAGGTAGGGGGTCAGGTCGAACTCCGAGGGGGTGAAGCCATCCTCCCCGTAGCCCACATACCGGCCGTTGCACCACACCGCCAGGCCGCTCTCCGCCCCCTGGAAGCTGATATAGACGGGCCTCCCCCGCCAGGCCTCCGGCAAGGTGAAATACTTGACATAGCTGCCCACCGGGTTGTGCCGGGCGGGGACCTCTCCCGGCCCCAGGTCCTCCCAGCCGTCCCAGGGGTGCTGGACGTTGACGTACTGGGGCGCGCCGTGGCCCTCCATCTGGATGTGGGCGGGGACGGGGATCGTGGTCCAGCCCCGGCAGTCCACCTCCGGGGCGAAAAAGTCCGGGATCGTCCCGGCGTAGTTCTCCGCGTAGTGGAAGTGCCAGGGGCCGTTGAGGCTCAGCCTCGCCGGCGTCCCGTCCGCCAGGGCATACCGGTGATCGGAGTGGGCCGGCAGTCGGTTCTCCTCAAAGAACTCCGGCTGCTTGGTGGCCTCGTAGTCAAATCGACACATGAATGTCCTCCCTTCCGCCGCTGTCCGCGGCGGGAAAATTTGTACAACGCTCTCTTTGCGGCTATTGTACCATATCTTTCCGCCATCCGCTACCGCGGCGTCGGCCCACCGGCCCTGTTTTTCCCCAAAAACCTGTTGGGGAGGTTTGACAGTGCCCCGGTTTCAGGGTAAAATACCCAGTAGAAAATTTTTGATTGGGAAGTGATCTCCATCGCACATATCGCACACTATGTATTTGACGCCACCATCACCTACGACGATGTGGCGCCGGACCAGCGGCTGAGCCACGGCGGGGCCCTGCGGCTGTTGCAGGAGGCCGCCGCCGTCGCCTCGGACCTGCGGGGCTACGGCCTGAAGGACATCCCCCGCAACGGCGTGGCCTGGATCCTCACCGGCTGGCGGCTGGAGCTGTTGGAGCGCCCCGCCTGGAACACCGCCATCTCCGTGGAGACCTGGCCCAGGTCCATGGACGGGTTCCTCTCCGACCGTGACTTTCTCCTCCGCTCCGGGGAGACCCTGGTGGCCCGGGGCACCTCCCGCTGGTTCCTGGTCAGCGCCGCCACCGGCCGCATCGTCCGCATTACCCCGGAGGTTCGCTCCGCCTATGAGCTGGACGAGACCCGTATCTTTCCCGGCGGTGACGACATCCCCGGCAACGGCAAGAGCCCGGTGGACGCCCGGGAGGCCTTCTCCTACACCGTGGGTCGCCGGGACATCGACACCAACCACCACGTCAACAACATCCACTACCTGGACTTCGCCCTGGAGGCCCTGCCCCAGGAGGTCTACGACCATCTGCCCGCCACGGTGGACGTGGCTTTCCGCAAGCAGATCCTCCTGGGCACCCCCATCCGCTGCCTCTACGCCCATCTGGAGGACGGTCGGCACCAGGTGGAGATCCGCAGCGGACCGGAGGACGCCCCGGTCCACCACGCCTTCCTGTGGTTCTATTGATTTAAAATAAATAAAATAGGAGACACGATATGAACGATCTGCTGTCCTTCCTCGCCGCCAGCCCCAGCCGCTTCCACGCGGTGGCCAACTTTGGCAGCGCCCTGGAGGAGCGGGGCTACGTCCGCCTCAGCGAGGGCCGGGCCTGGGACATCGTCCCCGGCGGGAAGTATTATGTCACCCGCAACGGCTCCTCCCTCCTGGCCTTCCGGGTCCCCCGTGGGGATTTCACCGGCTTCATGATCTCCGCCAGCCACTCCGACTCCCCCACCTTCCGGGTGAAGGAGAACGCGGAGCTCTCCGGCCCCGACGGGTACATCCGGGTGAACACCGAGGGCTACGGCGGGATGCTCTGCGCCCCCTGGCTGGACCGGCCCCTGACGGTGGCGGGCCGGGTCCTGGTCCGCGTTGGCGACGCCATCGAGACCCGCTTGGTCTATGTGGACCGGGACCTGCTGCTGATCCCCAACGTGGCCATCCACATGAACCGGGAGGCCAACAGCGGCTACAAGTACGACATGAAGCGGGATATGGTCCCCCTTATGGGCACTGGCGAGGCCAAGGGCGCCCTCCGGGGCCAGGTGGCCCAGGCGGCGGGCTGCGCCCCGGAGGACATCCTGGGCTGGGACCTGTTCCTCTGCCTGCGGCAGAAGGGCCTGGTCTGGGGAGCCAAAGGCGAGTTCATCTCCGCCCCCCGGCTGGACGATCTCCAGTGCGCCTACGGCTGCTTCCAGGGCTTCCTGGCGGCCTCGGACAGCGCCAGCGTGCCGGTGTTCGCCCTGCTGGACAACGAGGAGGTGGGCAGCCTCACCAAGCAGGGGGCCGACGGCACCTTCCTCAGCGACCTCATTGACCGCCTCTGCGCCGCCCTGGGCCGGGACCGGGCCACGACTGTGGCGAACAGCTTCATGGTCTCCGCCGACAACGCCCACGCCGTCCACCCCAACCACCCGGAGTACGCCGACGCCACCCACCGCCCGGTGATGAACGGCGGCGTGGTCATCAAGCACGGCGTCCGCTATGCCACCGACGGCGCGGCCCAGGCGGTATTCACCGCCCTGTGCCAAAAGGCCGGGGTGCCGGTGCAGCACTTCTCCAACCGCTCGGACCTGGCCGGCGGCTCCACCCTGGGGAACATCTCCAACGCCCACGTCTCCCTGAACACCGTGGACATCGGCCTGGCCCAGCTGGCCATGCACTCCTGCTTCGAGACAGCCGGGGCCGAGGACACCGACCACCTGATCCGGGCCATGACCGCTTTCTACTCCGCCTCCTTCCGGGAGGACAACGGCACCTTTACCCTGGCGTGATGAGATAACGGTATACATCCTTTCCTTTTGAAAAAGGAAAGGATCAAAGGAAAACTTTGCCGCGAAACGTACGTTTCGCGGAGGGATTGGTAAAAAATGCGGCGAGACCCCTGCCGGGGACATGGCAGGGGTCTCGCCGCGTTTGCGCAACAGATGAATGATGGCGGGGCATATGAAACCCCAGGGGCAGCTGAGGCGGAGCTTCTCACGTCTCTTCAGGCCGGGCCTCTTTGGTGTTCCGTGTCTCCTCCCCCGTCTCCAGCAGAGGGCTGTACATCATCAGGGCGTGGTTCTCCACCATCAGCTCCTCGTAGAGCAGCGTCCCGTCCAGGTCCAGGACCTGGCGGTAGAGCTTGTTGTGTCGGCTGTAGCCGCCGAAGTACTCCGGTCGGAACTCATGGTCCCGCTCCACGATCCGGTAGCGGACAGTCAGGGGACGCTCGCAGCGCCACTGGCCCTCCAGGGCCTCCTCCCCCACCCGCAGCCGCAGCTGGAAGGTCTGGTCCGTGTCGTTTCGGATCATCAGGTCCCGGTGAGGGTAGGCGCAGGTGGCCCCGCTGCCGAAGGGCTGGGTCCGGTTGCTGTCGGGGAACACGTCGTGGCTGTGGCGGTAGCGCTCCACCACCGTCAAGGGGGTGTGGAGGGTCATCCAGAACAGCAGGTTGCTCAGCTGGCACAGCCCGCCCCCCACGGCGTAGCGGATCTGCCCGCAGTAGAGGACCAGCCCGTCCAGATATCCTTTCCGGTAGGTGGGCCGGCCGATGCGCCGCCAGTAGCTCAAGGTCTCTCCGGGCCGCAGCAGCAGGCCGTCCAGCCGGTCCACCGCCAAGCGCAGATTTGTGATCTTGTTGTACTGGTACTCCATGTCCACATCCCGCAGCTTCCGCAGCAGGGGCGTGGCGTGGCCGGCGGCCACACAGGGCAGGACGTCCCGCCGCTCCCGGGATTTGGCGAAGCGGTACTTTCCCGAGCACCACAGTAGGTACCGCCGGGCGCTGTACCATGCCATCCCCAGCTGCCGGCGGACCGGCCCCCGCCGAATGGGAATCATCTTCTTCACATCGTAGCTCCGCTCCACGGCCTGTCCCCTCCCAGTCCATGATTCTCCAATCATTCTCGAAAAGATCATAGCATATTCCGGTTGGAAAAGTCGTAACAAAGCGGAAACAGATCCCCTGTCGGGGCGGTTTTGAGCCGCCCCGGCGGGGGATCGCAGGTTCCCTGTCAGACCAAAACAGGCTGGAGCTGGCGGCCCTCCAGGGCCGCGTCCACCGTCTCCCCGATCCGGCTGAAGTCCGCCATCAGGGAGCAGGGCTTCCCCTCCGGGTCGTCCTGGCCGAAGGGGACGAAGTAGTAGTTCTTCCGGGCCAGCAGCTCGCCGATGTTCCGCGCCGCGCCGCTGAGGCCGTCGTTCTAAAGTGTCAAGTGTGGGAACAGGATTTTTTCAGTTTTTTTGTAAATGGCATAAAATAAGCTACTCCTTTGCCCCACACGGAACACTCAAGGCCCTCAGTGTTCAGAATGGTCGGAAGGTTTTAGCGGCTTGCTGCCGGAGGGAGTTACTGCATGCCGCATTTGATATTTAGTCGTTTCCCTCAGCACATTTTGAACGAAATCGGCATAAAAGACTTTGCCGCCGCATGAGCGAATCTTGCGTTCGATCTCCTCCACCACACGCGCATCCCGGCCCAGCCGACCTTTATTCTTGTCCAATTCCGAATTGACTTGGGCGGCAGTGGCAAATCGTGCGTACGCAACTATGTAAAGCTTTTTACCTTGTCCCCTCATAATTGGTCTTCCTTTCGTAGTCCTCGATCAGTGCGGCGTAAGGCGATGAGAAATTCCACACGATCTCGATTCTTTTGTTTTCAAAGATGCGGATGGTCCGAATCAACCTGTCTACTATCTCACGGTCGAGACTGCGAAGATTGCTCAGTTTCGCTAACGCATCCAGTTCTTCCCGGCATATTGCGGCGTCAGGGCCAATATCTTCAGCAGTTTGGGCGGCAAGTTCCTGCTGGTACTCTCTCCACATGGTGCTGATTGCTTCGCTTGCGGCGTCGAACTCCGCCTTGCTTAAAGTTCCCACATGGTAATCCAGATAGAGTTTCTTCCTCTGGGCGTCCAGACCATCGAGTTTCTTTTGAAGCAACAGTTCCCGTTTCCTGCCTTTTCCAGTGTGCTGCCTGCGCTCGCAGGCTTCCATGTGCTTTCGCAGCTTTCGGGCCAACTGCGCCTGGAACCGGATGGACGCAAGGACCGCCTTTCTGATTTCGTCCTCGTACATCCGGACAGACGCACAACCCTCGGCGCTGTTCCATGCCCGGGCGCCGCATTTATAATAGGGCCTTGCCGCCTTTTTATGCACTGGAGCCAGTCCACAAATGCCGCATTTCAGTTTTCGATAAAATAGAGGCCGGTCTTGTCCTTCCTGCTCGACGGGTTCTCGTGCTGCCTTGTATTCTCTTTGCCCAGGCTCCGCTTTTATCCCCGCTTTCCCGCGCCTGGAAAGTGCCAGCTGGCGCTGTGCCGCGTCAAACTGTTCCTGCGTGATGATACCTTCAAACGCATGCGGGATCACGATCCACTCCGACGGGTCGCATCTTCTGGAGAAGTACGCCCCTCCCAGGTCTTTGTGCTCCGTCTTACAGGCGATCAGTTTTCCGGTGTACTGTTCGTCGCGGAGAATACGATAGACTTTGTCGCGATCCCACTCAGTTTTCTCCCGCGCCGAATTCCAGTTCTGCCCCCTGGCACCTAATTGCTGTTGCCGCTCTGCCGGGGTCGGTGTACCTTCAGCGTTGAGCATCTTCGCGATCTGTGTGGTGCTTCTTCCGGCGATGTACCACTCGAAGATCTTGCGCACCACCTCGGCGGCCACTGGATCTGGGACTCGGTTGTGCTTGTCCTCCGGCGATTTCATATACCCGAAAACAAGGAAGGCTGCGGTGGACTGGGCACGTCTTGCATACTGTTTTTTCGCCAGCTTGACTTTCCGGGAGAGGTCCTGGCTATACATCTGATTGATGATGTTTCGCATCCCTGTGTCTATGTCACCCGCTGTGCCGTAAACCTGCAGGGCGCTGTCGTACATATCGTTCAGAGAGATAAACCGGATCTGCAGAAAGGGAAAAACCATCCCAAGAAGGTCATCGGTATCCAGATGATTTCGGCCCAGGCGGGAGAGGTCCTTCACGATCACACAGTCGATCTCCCCCTGTCTTGCCTGTGCCAGCAGTGCCTGGATACCGGGCCGGTCAAGGTTCGTACCGCTTTTCCCGTCATCCTGAAACTCCAGCACCCGCCACCCGGCAAACTCCGGGCTTGCGGCAATATAGCTGTCCAGGAGCCTTCTCTGATTGACAATGCTGTTGCTCTCCTCCTTTTCGCCAAACCGTGTGGCCTCGTCAGCGGAAGAAAGGCGAATATACTTTGCAATTGTCATGCGTGCATCGCCTCCTCCCTCATGGCGGCCTCCAGAATGGCCTGTCGCTCGTCCCGGAAACGGAAAGTAACTTCCCATCGGGTGTTGTCATATACCGTAATACGGTCGACCAGAAGTTTTGCCGTTTCCCTTGTCAGAGAGAAGGGGAGCTTACAGGCTGAAACAACGTCAAACCATGGGTTGCCCTGTGTCTGCAGCTTGTTTTCCTCCCGCTGTTTGGTGCGAAGAGCCTTGATTCGCGTCTTCAACTCATCCTCCTCTATCTGGTACCGTGACCGGATACGCTCATAGTCCCGGTGATCCATCAACTTGGCAAGGTAGTCCCGCAGCAGGCGTTCACGAAGGGATCGCAACTTGTTCTGCTCGGCCAGCGCCCCCTTCAGCGCCCGCCCAGCCTCTTCAGCGGCCGCGGTGTGCTGTGCGGTCTTCTGCTTGATCAGTGCCTTCAAATCAGCGGCCACCTGGATCTCCTTCGCCGTGATAGACTCGACCGCGCCGATGAGTTTTTCTTCCGGAACAAACTTGTAGGTGCAGCCGCTGCGTTCCAGCTGTGCGGTGTAGTTCGAGCACCGATAGTAATAATTCACATGCTTCCCCTTTGAGGTCACCTGCTTATATCGCACCAGCGGCCGGCCGCAGTCGGCACAAAAAACAAGGCCTTTGAGCAAGTTTTCAGATTTCCCAAGGGCGTCATATTTCCCAAGGTTGGCATAATAGGCCTCCCTTGCCTTGTGGTTGATCTCCTGTACCCGGTCAAAGTCCTCCTGGGAAATTAGGGGATCATGGGTGTTTTTTACCACGGTCCACTCGTCCCTCGGCAGCTTCCGATCTGGGCGGTTGGCATAAAATTCGCAGATACGCCTGCCTTGTACCATATGGCCCAGATAGACCTCGCTGTGCAGGATGCCCTTGACGGTCTGCAGCGTCCACGGCTTGGGGCGTGCGTACCGTTCGTCCTTAACGATGCCTTTCTGATAGCGGTAGCATCCGGGGCAAGGGATACCGGCGGCATTGAGCCAGCGGGTAATTGCGGTATTAGTCTGACCTTCCAGTTTGCGCCGGAAAATTTCCCGCACCACCTGCGCGGATTCCGGGTCGGGAACGATGCGGTGGCGGTCCAGGGGATCTTTGATATAGCCGTAGGAGGCGTAGGCGCCGATGAACTCACCCCGGGCCTGCTTTTCCCGCAGCACGGCGCCGGATTTCAAAGAAATATCTTTGGAATAAATATTGTTGACGATATTTTTCAGCGCCACCGTCAGTCGGTCAAAGGTGGACTCGTCGGCGCTGTCATATCCGTCGCTGATGGCGATGAACCGAACACCCAGATGGGGGAAGATGTGCTGGAGAAAATGCTCTACCTCTACATGGTCTCGCCCAAAGCGCGAGAGGTCTTTCACCACAATGCAGTCGATCTGACCACGTCGCACATCCTCGATCAGCCGCTGAAAGCCCTCGCGCTCAAAGTTTGTGCCCGTCTCCCCGTTATCCTCATACTCGCGGACGAGCCGAAGTTCCTGGTGCTCCGCAATGTACTCCCGCAAAAGTGCTTTCTGGTTTTGCAAAGCCTCGTTGTCCTTATTGTCCCGTGTCTCTAAAATGGACAGGCGGGCATATGTTCCGGTGTTATATTGGCGCGGCGCATCCTCCAAGGCGATGGACTGTGCCTTTTCCGGCTCAGCGCCTGAGCGGAGGGTGGTGATCAGTTCCTTTCTGCTCTTCCTCGCCATGGCTCACACCGCCTCCCGATACGCATCGCTTTCCTGGTGCATGGCCAGATACTTCATGGCGGCGAGGTATTCATCCTGGTAGCGGAAGACGATCTCGATCCGCCCGCCCTCATAGACCAGGATGCGGTCGATAAGACGGACAGCAATCGTGCGGTCCAATTTCTCAAAGGTCCCGTAACGCTGGAAGTGGGCGATCCACGGGCTCTCCGGATCGCCGCACGCCAGTATCTGCTCCAGCTCCCGCTGCTGCGCTTCGATGGCACGCTCGGCATTCTCACAGTCGGTGGTAAAAATGCGTTTGAACGCCTCGAAATCCTCCGTCGGGATCTCTCCCAGCGCGTAGCGGCGATATAGAGAGTCCCTTACCTCCACACTTTTGGCAAGTTCGGAGCGAAGGGTATTCAGCCGCCGGTCCAGACGTTCCGCCGTGATCTTCCGCAGCGGGCGGCGGGCAATGGCGGCCAGGGCCTCCCGCACCTGCATCACGGAGGCAACATGTACATTGATCCCCGCCAGAACGGCGGCCTCCAGTTTCGCCTCGCTGATCCGGTGGGATGAACAGACATCCTTGTCGTCCCGGTTGGCGATACAGGCATAGTAGATATACCGCTTGCCGTTTGTTCCCCCGCCCCGGCTGGTCCTACGGGCCATGGTACTCAGGCAGTCGCCGCAGCACAAGAGTCCGGCCAGAGGATACACTGTGCTCTCCCCTGGGGCGCAGCGGGTATCCGTCATCATGAGGCGCTGCACCAGCTCATAGTCGCTCCTGCTGACAATGGCCTCATGGGTGCCCTCCACCCGCGTCCACTCCTCCGGAGGGCGGTAGATCACGGTCTTCACCTTATAGTTTGGCGTGGTCCGCTTGCCCTGTTCCATGATGCCGAGATAGACGGCGTTTTGCAGAATGCGGCGCACCGCCACAGCCGACCACAGAGGCTTGGCATGTACCTGGTAGCCGGAGCTGTATTTGATTCCGCATGCACGCTTGTACTCCATGGGCGAGAGGACACCGAGGCTGTTGAGCCGGTCCGCAATGGACTGGCAGCTCTGTCCGGCGATACGCCAGGCAAAGATATCCTGCACATGACCGGCGGCCTCTTCATCCACCACCAGGTGGTTTTTGTTCATCGGGTCCTTGCGGTACCCGTAGACTGCCCAGGAGCCGATGAATTCTCCGTTTCGACGCTTGACATCAAAGTGGCTGCGTACCTTGATAGAGGTGTCCCGGCAGTAGGTGTCGTTGATGAGATTTTTCACCGGGATAATGAAACTGGTGGCGGCATCGGTGTGCAAGGTGTCGATGTTCTCAACAATGGAGATCAATCGTACACCCATGGCGGGGAACATTTTTTCCATATACCGCCCGCCCTCGATGGACTCCCTTCCAAATCGAGACAGGTCCTTGACGATGACGCAGTTGATCTTTTTGGCTTTGATGGCCTCGATCATCTCCTGGAAATGGGGCCGGTCAAAGTTGGTCCCGGTATAGCCGTCATCGTAGCCCTCCATGACCAGATGCAGCTCGGGGCGGTCCGAAACAAACCTGTGAATAAGATCCCGCTGGTTTTTGATGCTGTTGCTCTCATCCCGGACGCCGGTTCTCTGATAGTCCTCCCGAGAGAGGCGTCCGTACCCATAACAATAAAAAAATTCCATAAAAACCTCCTCGATGCATACCGCAAACGCGGCAAAGTCATCAAGGTGGCTCTTACAGAACACATTCCATTATGCTGATTTGATCCGCGTTCAGTATATCAGATTTTCAGAGGGATGTAAAGGACGGACTTTTGTGCCGTTGGGATTTGTTCTGCCTGTTCTTGTATCCTCCGGTAAAGTACCGGAACGCTGGTATACAAAAAGGCGTGCTATTGCGTCTTCATAGTTACCCAGGAAGGTAGGCGTCCCCTCTTCCCGCATTCAGGTAATGTGCGAAAAATCGTCAGTAGACAGGGGGAGATTCTCCACGGCACCCCGGAGTGCGTACGCCGCTCAAAAAGTGCAACTTGACCGCAGATGATGGTGCATAGCCAC
>HHCFR05603__coassemble_420_pt1 | contig 49338 bp, 47 predicted proteins | sample HHCFR05603__metabat2_low_PE_030 | metagenome-assembled genome bin HHCFR05603 | reverse complement strand
TGGTTTTGGCGGTTTTTCGGTTCACTTTTGGGCGTCCAAAAGTGAACCGCGGGGTGCGGGGGCGCGTAGCCCCCGAGGCTCCGGGGGTGTGGGGGCCGCAGCCCCCACAGGGCTGCAAAAAGACCCACCTCTCGCCGGCGGAGCCGGCAGCGGTACGAAGTATAGATAAATAATGGAATAAAGAGGTAAAGAATGGAACTGACAAGCAAGCAGCGCGCCCAGCTGCGCGGCATTGCCAACACGCTGGACACCATCGTCATCATCGGCAAGGACGGTATCACGGAGAACCTGATCAAGCAGGCCAACGACGCCCTGGAGGCCCGGGAGATCATCAAGTGCCGTGTGTTGGAAAATTCCCTCCTCACCGCCCGGGAGGCCTGCGACGAGCTCTCCCGCCTGACCCGCAGCGAGCAGGTCCAGGTCATCGGCAGCAAGTTCGTCCTCTACCGCCAGCACTACGACAAGAGCAAGCGGAAGATCGAGCTGCTCCGGGACAAGCCCGGAAAGAAGCCGAAGGACGATTGACATAACGCATGTGTTATGTTAAAGTTTGATTTACAGCTGTAGATCAGATTGGACATTGATTCAGACACAGAAAAGGGGAAGACCTGTGAAGATCGGCATATACGGGGGGACTTTTAATCCCATTCATAGGGGACATATGGCGGCGGCCCGCCAGGCGGCCGAGGCGCTGAAGCTGGACAAGCTGCTGCTGATTCCCACCCGTGTCCCGCCCCACAAGGCTCTGACGGAGGATGTGGCCGGGCCGGAGCACAGGCTGGAGATGACCCGTTTTGCCGTCCAGGCCCTGAACCTGGACGGTGTGGCGGAGGCCTCGGACCTGGAGCTTCGCCGGGAGGGGAAGAGCTACACCCTGGACACCCTTCGGGAGATCCGGGCGCTGTATCCCAAGGGAGAGCTGTTCCTGCTGCTGGGGACGGATATGTTTCTCACATTCCACCAGTGGCGGCACCCGGAGGAGATTGCCAAGCTGTGTACCCTCTGCGCCTTTCACCGCAGCGCCCTGGACAGCGCCGGGGATTTTGCCTCCCAGAAGCGGAGGCTGGAACGGAAGTTCGGCGCCCACGTGAAGTTTGTGGATCTTCAGGAAGTGGTGGACATCTCCTCCACCCGCCTGCGTCAGATGCTCCCCGCGGGACAGGGGCGGGAGTTCCTTGCCCCGGCGGTGTACGGCTGCATCCTGCGGGAGGGGCTGTACGGAACGAGCGCCGACCTGCGGCGGCTGGACCTGGAGGATCTGCGGTGCGTGGCGCTGAGTATGCTGGACCCCCGGCGCATCCCCCATGTGCTGGGCACCGAGGAGACGGCGGCGGCTCTGGCCCTGCGCTGGGGCGCGGACGAGGAATCCGCCCGCCGGGCCGCCCTCCTCCACGACTGCACTAAAAAATTTGACAAGGAACTTCAGCTGGCCCTTTGCCGTCAATATGGTATAGAGCCGGACGCGGCAGAGCGGCGGGAGGGGAAGCTCCTCCACGCCATCACCGGCGCGGCGGTGGCCTACGCGGATTTCGGCGTCAGCGGGGAGGTCCGGGACGCCATCCGCTGGCATACCACCGGCAAGGCGGACATGACGCTGCTGGAGAAGATCATCTATCTGGCGGACTACATCGAGCCCACCCGGGACTTCTGCGACCTGACGGAGCTGCGCCGCCTGGCCTTTGAGGATCTGGACGGGGCGCTGCTGCTGGGCTTCACCATGGCGGTGGAGGATCTGGCGAAAAAGGGGATGCCGGTGCATCCCAACAGTGTGTTGGCGAGGGACTATTTGAAAGGAAAGCAACCATGAGCGGAACCAGAGGAAAGCATCAGGCCGGCGGGAGCGGGTGGCATACCGGCGGTGATCCCTTTCAGGAGGAGACAAAAACAAAGAGAAGAAAAAAGAAACGGAAGAAGCTTGGAGGGAAAAAGGCCGCCCTCATAGCTGCCGGAACCGTCGCCGCCCTGGCGTTGGTCGTGGCGGGGGTATGGGCCACCTTTGTCCGGGCCCCGGACGTCAGCCAGAACGACCGCCCCGGCGTACAGACCGGCGGCGGGGAGACGGAGGAGAGCGAGGGACCTGAGACTGCCGCCGGACGGAAAGAGGATTACTACACCTTCCTGCTGATCGGTCGGGACACCGGCGGCGGCGGGAATACGGACACCCTGATTTTGGTATCCTATGATGTGGCAAATGATCAGGTGAACATGATGAGCATTCCCCGGGATACGGCGGTGAATGTGTCCTGGTCACCCAAGAAGATCAACTCCGTCTATAACGCCAGCGAGGAGAACGGCGGCGGGATCGAGGGGCTGAAGACCCAGGTGGGGTATCTCACTGGCATTGTCCCGGACTTCTACGTCATCATTGAGTGGGAGGCTGTGGGGGAGCTGGTGGACGCCGTAGGCGGCGTGGAATTCGACGTGCCCCGGGATATGAACTATGACGACCCCTACCAGGATCTGCACATCCACCTGGAGGAGGGCCTCCAGGTCCTCAACGGGGAGCAGGCCATGGGCGTGATCCGCTACCGCCATGACAACACCCGTTCCGACGGCGTAACGCCCGGCTACGCCAATGGCGACCTGGGACGCACGGAGACCCAACAGGCGTTTTTGAAGGCCATGGCCAAGGAGGTCCTGCAGCTGGGCAACATGACGAAGATCGGGGAATTTGTCCGCATCTTCATGGACCATGTGGAGACAGACCTCCAGCTGGGTGAGCTCATGTGGTTCGCCTCCCAGGCCCTGGGGATGGACGCGGACACCATTCAGTCCTGCACCATGCCCAACGAGTCCCGGACCCACCGGGGCGGCAGCTACGTCTTCGCGGACATCGAGGAGATGCTGCCCCTTCTCAATGAGCAGTTCAACCCCTATCTGCGGGACATTACCGAGGAGGACCTGCAGGTGATCGTCCGCAACAGCGACGGGTCCTGCTACGTGACCAACGGCACGCTGCTGGACTCCCGCTGGGCAAACCCCACCTCGTCCGGTTCCTCCAGCTCCGGAGGTTCCTCCTCCGGTTCGACCTCCGGGTCCACTGAGACGCAGGAGCCCGCGGAGGAAGAGCCTGTAGAGGAGGAACCAGTCCTCCCCGAGGACGGCGGGACCGGCGACGGTACCACCGATCCCGGGACGGGAGACGGCGAGACCACCGATCCCGGTACCGGTGACGGAACAACAGACCCCGGCGAGGGGGATGGTTCCGCAACAGATCCCGGTGACGGCGGCACGGACACCGATCCGGACGAAGGCGGCGGCACGCCGACAGACCCAGGGACAGGGGACGGCGCGGTCACCGATCCGGGGACGGACCCCGGCGCCGGCGGCGCCGCAGCGGACCAGGGAGCCGGGACCGAGCCTCAACTGCCGCCGGAGCCCGCCCTGCCGGATCAGGAGACCGGTGGGACAGACCCCGCCGCCTCCCAGAGCGGTGGAGAGGCGGCCGCCGGTGAGACCGGCGGAGAGTAAGACACAACACAGCTGGAAAGGATAGGAGAGAGACTATGCTGGGCCGGTACAGAGGAAAGAGAGAAGCCCCCAAGCCGGAAAAGAGAAGCGAGGTCCAGACGGACGGTCTGGACCTGGAGGAAGCCCTTGGCCAGGGTGGGGCCGGGGGCGCGGAGGATCGGGATATCCTCCCTGTGGGAAAGCAGCCCCGGCGGAAGCTGGGGGCGAAGAAGATCGCGCTCATCGCGGCGGGGTCTGTGGCGGCCCTGGCCCTGATCGTGGCAGGGGTGTGGACTGCCCTTGTCCGTGCCCCGGACGTCAGCAAAAATACCCTCCCCGCCCGGGAGGAGGATAAAGAGCAGGCTGATCCTGTTAAGGAGGCCGAGACGGACCAGGAGGAGGAGCCGGCTACGCCCGCCGGGCGGAAGGAGGACTACTACACCTTCCTCCTGGTGGGGGAGGATACCTCCAGCGGCAGCACGGACACCATCATGCTGGTGTCCTACGACGTAGCCAACCAGGCGGTGAACTTCCTCTCCATCCCCCGGGATACCATGGTCAACGTCTCCTGGGATATCAAGCGGGTCAACTCTGTCTACTCCGCCAAGGAGTCCAGCGGCGGGGGGATCGAGGGGCTGAAGACCCAGGTGAGCTACCTCACCGGCGTGACGCCGGACTTCTACGTGATGGTGGAGTGGGAGGCTGTGGGCCGGGTGGTGGAGGCCCTGGGCGGCGTGTGGTTCGACGTCCCCTTCACCATGAACTACGACGACCCCTATCAGGACCTCCACATCCACCAGGAGAAGGGCTACCGCCTCCTGGACGGGGAGGACGCCATGGAGGTGGTCCGCTGGCGGCAGAACAGCGACGGCACCAACTATGGAGACACCACCCGGGTGGAGGTCCAGCAGGCCTTCCTCAAGGCGGTGGCTGCCCAGTGCCTGAAGCTGGAGAACTGGACCAAGGTCAGCGCCTTCGCCAACATCCTGTTTGAAAATGTGGAGACGGACATCCCCCTGAACAACATCCTGTGGTTCGCCCAGCAGGCCATGGGCCTGGATGTGGAGAACATCCAGTTCTTCACCATGCCCGGGGATCTGAACAGCTACGCCTGGAGCCGGACCTACCACAACAACCAGTCCTACGCCTTCGCGGACCCCGCGGGGATGGCGGAGCTGATCAACCAGCACTTCAATCCCTACACCCGGGAGATCACCGAGGACGACCTCCAGATCATGTACCGGAACAAGAACGGTTCCCTGGGGATCACCAACGGAACCCTGGCCGACAGTCGGGCCGCCAGCGCGCCGGTGCGGACTTCCAGCTCCAGTAGTTCTGGTAGTTCCAGCAGCTCCAGCAGCTCCAGCAGCTCTGCTTCCTCCAGCTCTTCCGGGACGGAGGCCGCCCCGGAGACGGAGCCCACCCTGCCGGAGACGGGGAGCGGGGCTGGGGATGGCGGTACCGGCGGCGGTGCCGCGGACCCGGGAACGGAGAGCGGCGCCACCGCTGACCCCGAGACGGAAAACGGGACTGCGCCTGGTTCCGACAGCGGCAGTGGGGCGTCCACCGGCACGGAGTCCGGCGGGACCGCGGACCCCTCTGGTGACGGCGGCGGGGAACCGGAGCTTCCGCCGGAGCCCGTCCTGCCGGACGAGGGGAGCGGCGGCGATGCCGGCGCTGCCGCCGGTGACAGCACGACAAATTCCGGGAGTGAGACCGGAGGGACCGCCGACAGCGGCGCGGCGGACGGGGGAGGCAGCGCCTCCGGCAGCGGCGACACGGAGCCGCCGGGATGGCTGTAAGTTCCGGCGAGAGGACGATTCTGAAAGGATAAAGAGAAGAGTATGTTGGGCCGATATAAAGGAAAAAGAGAAGCGCCCCGGGGGGAGAACGTTCCCGGAGAGCGGGAGCTGGACCCCTTTGCCCCCGGCGCCGGGGAAAAGGGAGATCCTTTCGATCAGAATGTGACCCGTGAGCCCGCCGCAGGCGTCGGAGATCCCTTCGCCGAGGGTCCCGCTTCCGCGGAGAGCGCCGCCCCGGAGGGGGAGGACCCCTTTGAGGCGGAGACCGTCCCGGCGGAGGAGCTGGGAGACCCCTTCGCTGAGGAGACCGGCGGGGAGGGGAGAAAGCTGGACGCCTTCCGCGCCGGATGCGGCCGGTTTTTCCGCTCACGGAAGGGAAAGGTCATCACCACGGTGGTCTGCTGCCTGCTCGCCTTTGTGGTGGGGGGGACCATCGCCCTGCGGGGTTGGATCAAGCCCCCGGAGATTCCCACCGCCCCCGTGGAGCCGGAGGAGACCGTCCCGGAGCAGCCGGAGGAGCCCGCGGAGCCCACAGATGATGAGCTCTACCCCGATGACGGCTACACCGGCGACATGCCCACCGTCTCCGGAGAGCGGAAGGAGGGGGTCTACACCTTCCTCCTGGTGGGTACCGATATGGGGGACGGCAACACCGACACCATCATGGTGGCCACCTACGACACCAAGAACCAGAATGTGAGCATCATGTCCATCCCCCGGGATACCATGATCAACGCCTCCTGGGACATCAAGAAGATCAACTCAGTCTATTCCCGCTATTCAGACGGCATCGGGGCGCTGAAGACCCAGATCAGCCGCCTGGTGGGATTCACCCCGGACTTCTATGTGAAGGTGGAGCTGAGCATGTTCGTGGAGCTGGTGGACCTGGTGGGGGGCGTGGAGTTCTACGTGCCCCAGGACATGAACTACGACGACGACTGGCAGGACCTCCACATCCACCTGGAGGAGGGCCTGCAGGTGCTGGACGGGGAATCCGCCATGGAGCTGGTCCGCTTCCGGCGGTACGCGGAGGGAGACATCAAGCGGGTTCAGGTCCAGCAGGATTTCATGAAGGCTCTGATCCAGGAGTGCCTGAGCCTGGAGCACTGGGGCAAGATCAAGGCGTATATCGACCTGGCCATGGAGAATGTGGAGACGGATCTGGATTTCGGCTCCATCGTCTGGTTTGCCGCCCAGGCCCTGGGCCTCAACGGCGGCGGTGCCCTGGACATGGACAACGTCTACACCTGTACGCTCCCGGCCAATTACTACGCCTCCGCCTGGAGCCGGGCCACGGGGCTGAAGCAGTCCTACGTGACCATCTACCCCAACCAGGTGGTGGAGCTGGTCAACGAGCGGTTCAACCCCTACCTCCAGGACGTGACCACCTCCATGCTGGACGCCATGAGCATCCTCTCCAACGGGGACATCGCCTCCTCCACCGGGTCCCTCCGTGACACCCAGCACAACGCCATCATGGCGGTTCGGCGGGGAGAGGCGTACTATGACGACAATGGGAACATCGTCTACGGCACCCCGCCCACGGAGCCGGAGGTGCTCCAGGACGAGCTGGGCAACTATTATATCCTGGATGAAAATGGGAACATTGTCTACACGGATGAGAGCGGTACACCCATTCAGCCGGCCCTGCCTCCGGAGGGAACGGGGTCCGAGGGGACCGGCGATACCACTGGAAGCGCCGGCGGGACCGGCGATACCGGGGACGCAGACACCGGCAGTGAGCCCACGGTTCCCGGAGACGGCGGGGCGACCGGTGAGACCGGCGGCGCGGAGGAGAGCGCCGGGGGAGCTGGTGAGACCGATGGCGGCAGCGGGGCTGACGGCGCCGGTGTGCCGGACAGCGGGACCGGCGATGGGTCCGCCCAGCTGCCGGAGGAGCCGGACACACCGGCGGAGCCCAGCGCGGATGAGGAACCTCCCAGCTGGCTGTGAGACCTTACTGACAAGAGAGATAAAAGAACAGAAAGAGTGAGGATGGACTATGACACCGAAAGAGATCGCGATCCTGGCAGCCAAGGCCCTTGACAGCAAGAAGGGCGAGGACATCAAGGTCATGGAGGTCACTGCCCTGACTACCTTGGCGGACTACTTTGTCATCTGCACCGGCGCCAGCAGCACCCAGATCAACGCCCTGTGCGACGCGGTGGAGGAGCGGCTGGAGAAGGAGGCGGAGGAGAAACCCCTCCACCGGGAGGGCCACCGGGGCGGCACCTGGGTGCTGCTGGACTACGGCTGCGTGGTGGTCCACGTATTTGACAACGAGGCCCGGGCCTTCTACTCCCTGGAGCGGCTGTGGAACGACGGCATCCCCCTGGACCTGGGCGAGGTCTTAGAGAAGAGCGAAATCTGAATGAGGGACAAAAGAGGGCCACACCGCAAGGCGTGGCCCTCTCAGGCTGTCGAAAAAGTCTTGTCAGACTTTTTCGCAGCCTGAAAATGCCGTTACTTTCCCACTGCTCCGCAGTGTGAAAGTCCCCACTTCGTGGGCCGCACGCCTTGTACAACAAGGCTTTGCGGGGCATTTGATTTGATTCGAGGCGGGCTTTGCCCCCTCGAGCTCCCCCTGTGCTGTATAGCTTTTTACTTCTGAAGGGAGTTCTTCAATACGATAAAGAGGACCACGCTTTGCGGCGTGGCCCTCTTTTGGACCCTGAAAGAGTATTATCAGACCTTATCGCTGCTTCCTTTCTCTCCCTCCCATTCCGGGGGGGAAATCCTGTGCCGCTCCATCAGCGCCGCCGCGCCCGGGGTCATCCCCAGAAGGCCGTGCTGATTTGTGAAAAACACGCCGCCGACGGCCATTCCACCCGCCCGGTGCTCCAGGGCCTCGCCCAGGGCCGCCGCAAGGGAGCGCATCACAGCCTCCCGCAGACCCGCCTGATCCAGAAGATCCACCACGGCGTCGGTGGTCGCCGTGTGAAAAATGGCGTTCAGGGTATCGCCCGCTGCCCCTGCGAGGGCGGCGTGGGCCGTCAGGCTCTCCCGCCGGCCGTCCGCGACATGGGAGTGGGTGTTCATGATCCCTGAGGCCACCTTGCACAGCTTGCCCAGATGGCCCACCAGCAGAAAGCTCTGAAAGCCGAGCCCGGCCGCGTAGTCAATGGCCTCGCCGACGTAGTTGCTGCACTGGGCGCACTGCTTGAGGCTCAGGCCCAGCCGCTCATGGGAAAAGCTTGCGCCGTAGTTGCCCGGGGTGACCAGTACATCCTGCCCACCAGCGGCATGGACCATGTTCAGCTCCAGGCGGACGGAGTCAATGATGGCGGCCTCGCTCATGGGGCGGACAATGCCGCTGGTGCCCAGAATGGAGATCCCGCCCTCGATGCCTAAGCGGGGATTGAAGGTGCGCTTCGCCAACCGCTCTCCCTCGGGAACGGAAATGGTGATTCGCAGTCCGTGGGCCGCTCCCGCCTGGTCCAGAGCGGCCCTGACCTGTTCGGCGATCATCCGGCGGGGGGTGGAGTTAATGGCCGCCGCGCCGGGGGGCTGATCCAGGCCGGGCCGTGTCACCCGGCCGACCCCCGCGCCGCCGTCGATGACCACATCCGGTCCGGGAATGACCTCCGCCCGGGCAAAGATCAGGGTGCCGTCGGTGATATCCGGGTCGTCGCCGCCGTCCTTACGGACCGCGCAGGAGGCCCAGCCCGGGCCGGCGGAAAAGGCTTCCAGCTCCGCGTCTACCGGAATTCCCGACGGCGTGTCGATCCGCACCGCGGGCAGATATGTTCCGCGCAGCAGCAGCTCCGCGGCCCCCCGGGCCGCCGCCGCGGCGCAGGTCCCTGTGGTGTAGCCGCAGCGCAGCCGCTCCTTTCCCACGGAGATGAAGTGCGTGAATTGGCTCAAACCGGTCTCCCCTTTCCCTTTTCCCGCCGCCGCGCCGCGGAAGATTTGACAGCGGGCACGGCCCCGTTTGCAATGGCCGGAACTTTATGTCCGTATTCTACCACTTTTTCCTGAAATGACAATAGATGACGGCGATTTGGGCGATACCTCCCCGCCGGACTTTTTTCGGCCATGGAAAAACCTCCTGTGCCGCGCCGCACAGGAGGCTCATGCCGTTGCGAATGGAATTTGGTCCGCCCCTTACGTTTCCGACGCCCGCTGGGCCAGGCAGCTTTCTGCCGCCAGGAGGACCTCCTCATCGGTGGCAAAGGTTACCAGAGACCGGGCTTCCTGAAAAGAGAACCAGCCGATCTGGGCGATCTCCTCCTCCTGTGCGTGCTCTGTGCCGCCGGTGGGGGAGGCCAGGAAAAAGATCACGTCCTTGACCACGCCGGACTTGGGATAGTAGGTAACCATCTGGCGGAAGGAGGTGTCCACCCGGGCGGTGAGCCCTGTCTCCTCCCGGATCTCCCGGGCGGCGGTATCCGCCTCGCTCTCGCCGCTCTCCACGTGGCCCTTGGGGAAGCTCCAGTGACCGCCGTTGTGCCGGGCGAGCAGGTATTCCCGCCGCCCCTCCGACATCCGCCAGATCACCGCGCCGCAGGATTTTTCCTCCGCCGCTTTGTGAAATACGCCGCCGTCCCCCCAGGTCCAGGCGCCGCCGTGGGCCCCTAGCTCAAAGTGGAGCTTGGCGATGCCCAGGTCCACCAGGCCGAAGGGCGTCTCCTCCGTCAGATGGGCCACCACGGAGTTGTCCCGTTTCTTCACAAAGCGGTAGGCCTGGCGATTCCGGGCGGAGGGGGCCCGCTGTACGGCGGCTATGCCGGCCATGAACCAGGCGGGAGCGTGGCTGAGGCCGGAGGCCAGCTCCGCCGCGGTCTTGACGGAGCGGTGGGTCGCGTTGTGGATCAGGTTTTCCCGGCCGCCGCGCTCCGCCGGCACGTGGCCGATGGCGGCCACGCAGACCAGCCGCTCCCCGGGCTCCAGGTGCCGCAGACAGAAGTCCCGGTCATAGGTGCCGCCCACCCAGCAGGTGCCCAAGCCCATGGTGGTGGCGGTGAGGATGATCCACTCGCCATAGTAGCCGCACTTCTCGTCCAGGTCGGGATCGTTCTCCGGTCCTGCAAAGACCAGGTAGTTGTTCACGCCGGTGAGCATCCCGTAGCTTTTTGTCAGAGAGGCAAAGGGCTCCGGCTGATCGCAGATGAGCTGGATGTGAAGCCCGGCCCGCTGGTTGGACTGATCAATGGTTTTGCCCAGCTCCAGGCGCTGCTCTGCGGAAATAGGAACCCGTAGGTAGCTGCGGAGAGAGGTGCGGGCGGTGATGGCGTCGGACAGCGTCATGGCAAGCTCCTTTCCGTGTTTCAGACGGCAAATGCCTGAAGCACATACGATCAGCGGAATCTTTATCAAAGCTATTTTATACCAAGTCTTTCTGATTCGTCAAGAACCAGGAGGTGTTTGCCTTTACAAGCTGATGATTCAGTGGGCGGGCTCTGGGTGCGAGAACGCGCATATCGGCCGACGTGGCTGCAAAGGAAGTGTCCCGGGATGCGCCGAGTGTTAAGAATTTATAAATTTTAATACAATTTTTGTTAAGATTCTGCTAAGAATAGCGATTCGGCGTTGTGAGACAGGCCAATCACCTGTTACAATGAAACCACAAGTACATACCATGAGAAGACTGCGGGAGAAGAGATCGGGCAGATAGAAGCGATGCCCGGTTTCGCCAAAGACGTGAAACGTGCGGGTGCCGAAAGGCGGGACCGCGGTTGGATGGAATTCTGGAGAAGCCTGCCCCAGGGCAGGTGCCGAAGGTGCAAGCGGCCTACCCCCGTGATCTCTCAGGCAAAAGGACAGAAAGCGCAGTGTATTCCGAACCTCCGTCGGTGTGGCGGCAGAGGGAGGGATTGCTGTTTTCTGATGGGGAGCACCGCTGCGCGGTGCTCTTTTTGCGTCTCCATCTGCTCTGGTGTGTATTAAGAATTTGTGAAGGAGAGAGGAAGGAGAGATCAGAGCATGGAGAGACTGTACGAGCTGATACTGGGCGAAAATGGCATAGAGCGCGCTATCAACAGCTTCATCTGGGGCGCCCCGGCCATGATATTGATCATGGGCGTGGGCTTATATGTGGGAATTCGCAACGGCTTCCCGCAGTTTACACACTTCATCCACATCATGAAGAACACGCTGGGCAAGGCTCTGAAGAAAACGGAGAAGAAGGCCGGCGCCGTCTCTCCCTTCAAGGCCATGTGTACAGCCCTGGCGGCGTCCATCGGTACCGGCAACATCGCCGGTGTCTCCGGCGCCATCGCCCTTGGAGGTCCCGGCGCCGTGTTCTGGATGTGGCTGTCCGCCCTGCTGGGCATGTGCACCAAGTACTGTGAGGTCACCCTGTCTGTCAAGTACCGTGAGCGGAACAAGGCCGGCGACTGGGTGGGCGGTCCCATGTACTATATCCGCAACGGCTTAGGCAAGAAGTGGACCTGGCTGGCGGTGATCTTTGCCATCTTCGGCGGCTTTGCCTCCTTTGGCATCGGCAACCTGACCCAGATCAACACCATTGCCGGCACCATCAACGAGGCCATCAGCGGCGTGGTCGCCACCACGGAGTCCCAGCAGAATATCATTGCCATCGTGGTGGCGTGATCTGCGCCATCATCGTCTTCATCGTTCTGGTGGGCGGCATCCAGCGCTTGGGCGATGTGTGCGCCCTGCTGGTTCCCGTTATGGCCATTATCTATGTGGCCGCGTCGATCATCGTGATCGTTGCGAATTTCGCCGAGATCCCCCACGCCTTCCGGGCTATCTTTGTGGGCGCCTTCAACCCCTCCGCCGTGGCCGGCGGTCTGGCCGGCGTAGGCATCCGTGAGGCCATCATCAGGGGTGTCGGCCGGGGTATCTTCTCCAATGAGGCCGGCCTGGGCTCCGCCCCCATCGCCCACGCCGCCGCCGACGTGGAGCACCCGGTGGAGCAGGGCATTTACGGTGTGTTCGAGGTCTTCATGGACACCATCGTGGTCTGCTCCATGACCTCCCTGGTGGTGCTGCTGGGCGTGGGTGTGGACAACATCCAGTTCGGCACCGATACCGGCGCGGCCCTGACCATCCAGGGCTTCACATCCGTGTTCTCCGGCGCGATCCCCGGCATCGTCGTAGCTGTGTGCCTGACGCTGTTCGCCTTGTCCACGATTCTGACCTGGGGACTGTACGGCACCCGCTGCTGGGAGTTCCTGCTGGGCCATAAGGCCTCCAAGGTTTACCAGGTTATCTTCTCTCTGATCGTCATCGTGGGCGCAACCATGGAGCTGCAGATCGCCTGGAACATCGCCGATACCCTCAACGGCCTTATGGCCATCCCCAACCTCATCGCTGTATTCCTGCTGGCCCCGGTGGTGGCGAAACTGACAAAGGAGTACTTCACTGACGTCCGTCAGCGGGAGCTCCGCAAGTAGCGTACGCATTCTATCCCTCCTTAGGCGGCGGGGCTCCAAAACGGGTCCTGGCTCCGCCGCCTACATTTGGGAAAGACTGAACATACCCGCAAGTGTGTTGAGAACGGGCCGGCTCGGAAGAGCCGGCCCGTTCAGGCTGTCGAAAAAGTCTTGTCAGACTTTTTCGCAGCCTAAAAATGCCGTTACTTTCCCACTGCGGAGCAGTGGGAAAGTCCCCACCTCGTGGGCCGCACGCCTTGCGCGGCAAGGCTTTGCGGGGCATTCGATTGGATTCGAGGCGGGCTTTGCCCCCTCGAGCTCCCCCTGCGCTGTGCAGCTTTTTACTTCTGAAGGGAGTTCTTCGACACGCGGAACGGGCCGGCTCGGAAGAGCCGGCCCGTTCCCTATATGGAGGAAGGAGAAGAAGCGGAGATCATTCACCCTGGAAGAGAGACAGAAGAAAGTCCAGGGATTTGAGGCGGAGGACCACGCCGCCGCTCTCCCAGGACGGCCCCTCACCGGCATCTTCGGTGAGAGGAGCGCAGGCCAAATCCCGGGTGATGGGGGAGAAGAGGACGCCCCACCACATGGGGGCGCTGGAGAGCGCCATGGCCAGAAGCCCGGCGACGATGGAGATGGCGACCTTCTTGTATGTTTTCATAAAAATACCGTCCCTATTGGCTGTATCACGATTTTCCAAGGAAATTCCTTTGATACTGCCAGTATGGACGGTGTTTTTCCGATTTAAACAGCTCTGCCTACATTTTTGCAAAAAAACGCAGCGGGAAAGTGGGCCTTGAGAGCATCCGCCGCCTGGCGGGCATTCTCCTCATCCCGGAACAGGCCGAAGACCGTGGGCCCGCTGCCGGTCATGGAGGCGGCTATGGCGCCCAGATCCAGGAGGGACCGCTTGATCTCAAAGACCTGGGCGTACTTCCGGGGCAGCACATCCTCAAAGACGTTGTACAGCCGGTGGGCGACCCCCTCCAGGTCCCCCTGCTCCAGGGCGGAGATCATGCCGGCGGTGTCCGGGTGACAGTGCAGGCGGCGGGTCCGCACCTGGGCGAAGAGCTCCGGGGTGGAGATGGGGAAGGTGGGCTTGCACACGGCGAAATAGCACGCCGGCAGGGGCGGCAGGTCGGTGAGGATCTCCCCCCGGCCCCGCGCCAGGGCCGTGCCGCCCCGGACGCAGTAGGGCACGTCGCTGCCCACCTGGGCGGCGACAGCCTCCAGCTCCTCCTCGGGCATGGAGGGGGCATAATGCCGCCGGAGGAGGCGGAGGACGGCGGCGGCGTCGCTGCTGCCCCCGGCCATGCCGGCGCAGACGGGGATCTGCTTGCGGATGTGGATGTCCAACCCCGGCGCCGGGCGGCCCAGGTGGGCGAAAAAGGCCTCCGCCGCCTTGGCGGCGATGTTGCCGCCGTCCCGGGGCAGGTAGGGCAGAGTGGAGGAGACGGCGGTCCCCGGCGCTTCCCGCTCGCTCAGCTCCAGGTCGTCGCACAGGTCAATGGACTGCATGACCATCTTCATCTCGTGGTAGCCGTCGGGGCGCTTGCCCAGGATGTCCAGAGTCAGATTGATCTTGGCCCAGGCGGACTCGGTGTGTGTCATGGAGCACCTCCGTCAGTAGGAATGTCCGCAAAAGGGACACTTGGGGTAGTCGAAGTCGTGGCTGCGGCCGCAGTTGGGGCAGGTGGTCTGGGGTAGGCTGCCGTCGGTATCGTCCGGAGCGGAGAAAAATTCGAGACGGCCGCAGTCTTTGCAGCACCAGACCTCCACCCGCATGGCTCCGGCCAGAATGTTGGGCCAGTCGCCGAAGAGAAAGCTGGTTTTGCCAAGCTGGATATTCTCGGTAAAGGCGTGGGCCATCTCCCCGCCGCAGCGCAGACAGTTTAAGCTTTTTCCCATGGGTGAAGCTCCTTCTGATACAATATCCCCGCGGATATGTCCGCGGGGATATTGTATCATGGTTTATCCTGTTTGACCAGACAGCGCCTTGAGCAAAACGGAGTTTTGTGAGAAAAGTTCTTTTTGATTCTTTTTCTTTCAAGAAAAAGAATGTACACCAGCAGATACCATTACCGGATCTTCCGGCCCTCCACGTAGTAGCGCTTATCCTCGGCGTGGCCCATGGAGAAGGTCTTCCGGGGGAGGACGCCGTCGGCGATGACGGTCTTGAACAGCTGGTCCTTGCCCATGGCGGGGAGGAGGAAGCCCATGTTGCCCTCCTTGGAGCCCAGCTCCTTCGTCACCTCGTCGCCGTGGATGTAGTCCACCTCGCCGCCGTTCTCCTTCAGATAGGCGTCCAGGAAGTTCTGGAGGGTGCCCACAGGGAGCTGGACCTTGGGATCGGGGACGGTGATGTAGCCGTCGTGGCCGGGCCAGACCACCTCGATGACGTGGCCCTCGCCCTTGCCCTCCTGGGCGTTGGGGTAGAAGGCCTTGAAGGCCTCCATGAACTTGGCGGGATCCACGCCGAAGACCACCCGGTGGATGGCCTCGAACTGGAGGGCGTCGTCGTGGAGGTTCTCGATCTCCACCAGGGCGTACCGGGCGGGGAGGTCCGCCCACTGGCTCTCCGGGGTGACCTTCTTCAGGTTCTCATAGCAGGTCTTGGCGGTGGCCAGGGAGTGGTTGCCGTCGCCCACGGCGAAGAGCAGGGGGGCCACGCCCTTCAGGCCGTACTTCCGCTCCATGGCCTCGGGGGAGGCCATGGCCGCCAGAGCCTCAGCCAGCGCGTCCTTCTGGCCCTCGGTGAGGAGCCAGCCCTTCAGGTGGCCGCCCCGGAGCATCAGGTCAAAGTCGTACACCTGCTCCATGGCGTCCACGGCGGCGGTGATGGGCTCGATGCAGGTTTTGTCCGGGTCGTCGATGAGCAGCATGACGTGGGGCAGCTCGATGGGGGCGTCCTTCCGCACCCGGACCCGGGGCGGGATCCGCTCCAGTACCGTGCCCTCGGTGGCCCGGATCAGGGAGCCGGAGCCGGGGGTGTAGTCGTACTGCTCCAGGTCCACAGCGGCCACCAGGCCGTGGCGGACCTTGCCGTCGGACTGGGTGCGCTGGATGTAGATGATGGAGTCCGGGCAGGTCTTGAAGATGTCCCGGGCCAGATAGTCCTCCATAGAGCGGTTGATGTCGGCGATGTGCTCCTCCACGTTGGGGTCGTTGAGCTTGCTCTCCGGCAGGATCAGCCGCAGGGTGGAGGGGGCGTCCCCCACAATGCGGTCCGCCTCCTCCCAGTACTCCGGCTGGGAGGTGAACTGGTCGCAGGCCACCACGGCCCACTTGCTCATGTCCGCGTCCCGGGGCAGCAGGATGTCCGCGGGCTTCATGCCCAGCTTGGCGTATGTCTCATTCATGTCGTTTTTCCTCCGTCGTATGTTGTTCGATATCAGAGCGGGCTTCTCCACCCGCCGGATATACTTTACTTAAGGCCTACAGATTTACTCCGGCAAAGTCTTTTTTTCGAAGAGCAGGTCCAGCAGCTCGCACCCCCGCTCCAGGAAGGGCCCGGCCTTGCCGGCGGCCTCATCGTACACGCCGCCCCGGCGGGAGTCCCGGCGGCTGTCGTAGAGCAGGAAGGGCACCGGGTCCCCGTCGTGGCCCCGGGTGGCGGTGAGGGTCTTGTGGTCGCTGAGGAGCAGGACCCGGTGGTCCATGCCCGCCGCCTCCAGCCGGGACAGGAGAGGGGCCACCAGCCGGCTGTCCAGCCACTCGATGGCCTGGAGCTTCCCGGGCAGGTCCCCGTTGTGGGTGCACTCGTCGGGGGCCTCCAGGTGGAGGCACACAAAGTCGTACTGGTTCAGCTTCTCCCAGGCGGCCTCCAGCTTGCCCTCGAAGTTGGTGTCCAGCTCTCCGGTGGCTCCAGGGACCTCCACCATCTCCAGGCCCCGGAGGACCCCGATGCCGTGGCAGAGGGGCACGGCGGAGATCACCGCGCCGTCCACGCCGTACTGCCCCCGGAAGGAGGGCAGCTCCACGGCGGTGCCCTCCGCCCAGAACCAGATGCCGTTGGCGGGGAGCTTGCCCGCCTGGCGGCGGCGCTCCGTCACCGGGTGGTGGTCCAGCACACGGTTGGCCAGGCGCATCAGGTCCGCGAAGACCGCCGCCCGGTCGTTCCCCTGGGGCAGATACGGTCCAGCCGTCTCACCCAGGTGGTCGTGAGGGGGCGTAAAGCGGATGCCGGTCAGGTCGCTGTGGTGCTGGACCGCCAGCTGCCGGAAGGCGGGGAAGAGGTGGATCTCCATTCCCGCGTCTTTCAAGGCGGCGGCGAAGGCGGCGTCCCCCAGCAGGGCGTCCATGGTCTCCAGAGCGGAGGGACCGTCGATGCTCCCGGCGCTGTGGGAGAGGATGCGCCGCTCTTCCAGGGGCATGTCCCCGTCCTCCAGGGTGATCAGGTTGCAGCGGAAGGCGGCGTCCCCCGGGGAGAGGACGATGCCGGAGGCCGCGGCCTCCATGGGGGAGCGGCCGGTGAAGTACTCCCTGGGGTCGCAGCCGAAGATGGAGAGGATCGCGGTCTCGCTGCCGGCGGGGAGGGGCGGCGGGCAGTTGACGACGCTGCCCACTGTGCCCCGGGCGGCCATGCAGTCGATGGTGGGGATGCTGGCACAGGCCAGGGGAGTCCTGTCTCCAAGCTCAGGCACGGGGTTGTCGGCCATGCCGTCCCCGATGACAAGCAGATATTTCATGGAAAACCTCCTGGGGCGGAACGCCCACTCCATTCTATCTCATTATACAGACTTTCCCATGGCATTTCAACGATAAAATGCGCCGGCTGCCCGGTTCGTTTTGTGAAAGAAAAACTTCATGTGCCGCATTCCCGCCGCGCGAACAGGAGAAATGGTCAGGCTGGTGAATAACGCCGGAATGGCTGGGCAGACTACAGGCAGTGTCCGGCGCGCCGTTTGAGGGCGCTTCGGCATAGGAAGGAGGGATACCTTATGATCTTGGATCGGATCGCATTGGTATTGGTGATCATTGGCGCGCTCAACTGGGGCGCTGTGGGGCTGTTCGGCTTTGACCTGGTGGCGTTTCTCTGCGGCGGCCAGATGGCAGTCCTCTCACGAGTCATCTATACGGTGGTCGGGGTCGCGGGGCTGTGGTGTGTGTCGCTGCTGTTTCGGGACCGCCCCGCCGGGGAGGCGGCGGCCTGAGGCCGTCGCCGCGGATCAGATTCTGCCCTCCCAGAGGGCAGAATTTTTTTGTTCTTAGAGCTTGTTTGAAAAATAAAAGTTGCACAAAAGGGCAAGATATGTCAAACTAATAGCATGAAACGGTATGAACTAACAAAAGAACAATGGGAGCGAGTCAAAGCGCTTTTGCCGCCGGAAGAAACGGGAAAACGAGGTCGTCCCCGGAAGGATAACCGGACGATGCTGAACGGGATGCTCTGGATTGCCCGAAGCGGCGCCCAGTGGCGGGAGCTGCCGGAGGTCTACGGCCCCTGGCAGTCAGTGTATGCCCGATTCGCCAAGTGGCGGGACGACGGCACACTGGAAACCGTGTTTCACGCGCTGTCCGAGAATGCTGATATGGAAAACCTGAGCATAGACTCCACCTGCGTCAAGGTACACGGAAGCGCCAATGGTGGGGGAAAAAACGGCGGATAAGGCAGTTGGGCGTACCAGAGGCGGGCTGAACACAAAGATTCACGCTGTCGTGGATGGTCTGGGGAACCCAGTGGAGTTCCTTCTCTCGGCCGGAAATGACCATGATTCTGTTCATGCCATGGAACTGTTGGAAAAGGTCCAGATCTGCGGGAGCAATGTACTGGCAGATCGTGCTTACGGTGCTCGGACGATACGGGAATATATCTCAGAGCATGGGGCCAGCTATGTGATACCACCCCAAAGCAATGTTTCCGAGCCTTGGCCGGTGGATTGGTATCTGTACAAGGAGCGGCATCTGGTCGAGTGTTTCTTTCAGAAAATCAAGTGGTTCCGCAGAATTGCCACCAGGTATGACAAGCTGGACGCCTCATTCCTGGCCTTCGTCTACCTTGCCGCTATCGCTATCTTGTTGATTTAACACAATTCTCTTGATTTTTCAAACAAGGCCTAGTCTGGCAAAAAAACAGGGGGAAAATGAAAAAAAGTATTGACAGTGGTGGGGGGTCATGCTATACTATCAACTGTTCCGGCGGTGAACGGGACGCACAATATGGGGGTATAGCTCAGCTGGGAGAGCGCTTGAATGGCATTCAAGAGGTCAGCGGTTCGATCCCGCTTATCTCCACCATCGGGAAACCGACGACAACTGAATATGGTCTATGTGGGGGTATAGCTCAGCTGGGAGAGCGCTTGAATGGCATTCAAGAGGTCAGCGGTTCGATCCCGCTTATCTCCACCAAAGGGTACGCAAAAAGGCTTGTTTTCGTGAGAAAACAAGCCTTTTCCCTTTTCTGCGATGAATCCGTGCCAGCTCGAACGGGGGCCTGAAGAGAGACACCCATATGAACGTCCCGGTTTTATGGTAAGACGGGAGGTGCACAACAGGTGTGATCTGGATGCAAGGCTGGGGGGGTCAGATATTCGTGCAAAGAGCAACGGCGGTCAAGCCCAATATATGGAAGATGATAAGAATGATGGGCGATCTCCTATTCTTGCGCAGATACGGTTGCAATTACATATGGCTGGCTATAAAATACAAGAGACAGGCATTTTGGCCGGATACCGGATGAACGCCTCGGCATGTGTGTTGACCAGAGCCGCGTGATGATCCGCCGTACACAATCTGGAGACTGGTGGGATATATATGAAAGAAACTGAGGAGCCGAAGAAAACATTCCCAAAGCGATTTTACCTCAAATGGCCCTGGAATGTGATCGTCTACATAGTACTGGCGGTGGTGCTTCGCGTCTTTGCCATTCCCCTGATCCTTCTCATTATGTGGTGGAACAAAAAGCAGCAGCCTGACGGTCCGGAGGAGGGCTGCTGCCTCCGGCGCACCCGGGGGCGGCTGACCGGTTTGATCCCGGCGACACTTCTGATGGCAGGCGGGGCCCTCTGCCTGTATTTTTTCTATTTGGGTCAGACGCTTCCCGGAGAGGTTGAGCGCCTGGACGATCAGATGCGCGTCGTTTACCGTCTGTGCCCGATCCTGGGAGCGGGTATGATCTTGATCGGAATTTTTCTGGCCTACCGGAGCCTGCGGGATGCCTTGTACCCGGAGAAGAGCGCGCTGGCTCAGTCCATCCGGGATCAGCTCCCCTATCCCGACGAGGCGCCCCCGGTGAAGGAGCTCTTCGCTATGGTGGACCGGGACCTGAAGGAGAACGGAGCGTGGTTCGGCAAGCTGGGCGTGGGCCGTGAGTGGGTGCTGGGGGACGTGGTCTCCCGCATCCCCCGTATCCGGGGCGTTTTCAGCCGGGTGGAGCGGCAAACCCACCACGCGGGCAAGCGTACCACGGTTACCTATATCTATGAGCTGTGGATCGTGGATGACTGTCAGCGGAGGCAGGTCACCTCCCTGAAGTCGAAGCAGGAGTTGGAGGAGGCCATGGACTGCCTGCGGCGGCGGGCCCCCGCCGCCTTGTTTGGGGCCTATGACTCCAAGGAGTATCAGGACCTGGTCTGCGTCAAGGAGGATATGCAGCAATACACCCAGGAGCGGGCCTACCGAAAGCGGGCGGCTCAGGTTGAGGAGCAGAATCGCAAGGAGCAGGAGGGGCTGGCCCAGAACCAGGTGCTCACCCTGCCCGACGGCTCGGTGACCTCCCGGATCACTCCGGAAGATCTTCGCCAGCTGCTGCTTCGGCCCAGTCGGACCGGGGAGGCCGGCCCCTTCCAGCTGGTGCCCGGCGTCCCCTTCCAGGGGGAGGGACACACCTTCAGCCGCCTGGCCTGCCTCCCCGGCGGGGGCCAGGAGCCGGTGCGCATTCTGCTGGAGGAATATTCCGGCGCCCCCGGAGCGCCGGGCCGGTACGCCTGGACCCGGGACGTCTCCACCGGCGAGGCGGAGACGGTGCTGCGGGGCTGGCTGCGGGGAGAGGTCCCATCCCTGGACGGCTGGACGCGCATGGAGCGAACCGGCCGCACCTGGCGGCCTCTGGATGGGGGGAACAGCGAAACCACCCCCGTTCCACCACAGCCCCACCCGGACTGGCCCTGGTCCCTGAATATCGGCGGGGGCCTGCGGTCCAACCCCGCGTGGCAGGACATAGAATCCGCGCTGCGGGAGCTGACCCAAGAGGAGAACAGCTTCCTGATCCTGGAGCAGGGGGAGCCCGGAAATCCGGAGCACTACTGGTTTATCCAGTGCGCCATGGCCCGACGAGGCCCGGATCGGGGCCGCTATTTTGTGGAGATCGGAGCCTCCTCCCGTGCCCATCGGCTGTGGGAGCGGATGGTGCCCGATGTGCAGGCGGCTGTTGAGTTCTTTTTCACGGCTTATCAGCAGAGGAGCGTGGACGGCTCCGGCTTTCGGGAGACAGAATTTTGAAAACCAAAATGGGGAGGTACGTCACAGTGAAAGAGAGGATTGGATACTGCGGGCTGGACTGTGAGGAGTGCGACGCCTATCTGGCTACAATCCATGACGACCAGGCGCTGCGGGAGAAGACGGCCAAGCTGTGGGCCCGGCTGAACCAGGCCCCCATCCTGCCCGAGCACATCAACTGCATGGGGTGCCGCGGGGACGGGGTCAAGACGGTGTTCTGTGAACACATGTGCGCCATCCGCCAGTGTGCCCTGAAAAGGGGCGTGACAACCTGCGGCGGCTGCCCGGAGCTGGAGAGCTGCCAGACGGTGGGAGCGATTTTTCAAAATAACTCTGCCGCGAGGAAGAATCTGGAAGAGGCGGCTTGGCTTACGAATTCAAATTCATAATAAGTCGGAAGGAGATGATACCCGTGGGACGGTTTTTCAGCGACAGGGTGGAGACGGCCCTGAAATACATCTACTACGACATGGGCGCCGGACGGGGGCAGGAGGGCTTCCAACTGCTTCAGGAGGCGGTGTGGGACGGGGACGCGGACGCCTGCTGCCTGCTGGCCCGATGCCTGTATGGCCCGGAGTACACCTGGCCCGGTCACGATTTTCCCGTGGATGAGCAGACGGGGGACGAGCTCATGCGCCGCTCCGTGCTGGGCGGCAGCGCCATCGGAACGCTGCTGTCTCTGCGCAGCGGGGTGATGGACCGCCAGCTGGCCCAGGCCATGCCCTTCGGAAGCCTCCAGGAGGCCTTTGACCTCGTGGAGGACAAGGCGGAGCATGGGGAGCCCTTCTGTCAGATGCTCATCGGCAATGTGTACTTCTGGGGAGATTTTGTGACAGTCCAGGGCAGGAGCCGGGAGGATTTTGACAGCGAGGACGCCATTCAGAGCTTTTTGCGGGAAAACTACGCCAGGTGTGAGGACTGGCTGTGGCGGGCCTATCGGAACGGCGTCTCCCTCGCCTGCCTTAACCTGTCGAATTTTTATCAAAATGGGAAGCAGGGGCTGATCTCCCCCCGACCGGAGCAGGAGCGGGAGGTGGACCGCTATGGTGCGGAAAAGGGCTACCCGGACTGCCTGTGCTTCTATGCGGATGACATCTACGGAGAAAACCGGGCCGAGGCCTTCGAGCTCTACCGGCGGTCGGCAAAGCTGGGGGAACCCCGGGCGTTTTTCTGGGCGGGCTTGTCCTATGAGCTGGGGGAAGGCGTGGAGAAGGATGTCCGGCAGGCCGCCGAATACTATCAGCGGACGCTGACCGCTCCGGTCTACGCCAGTAGAGATGGCGCGGCCAACCGGCTGGGAGCCTTTTACTTCAACGGCCAGGGGGTGGAGCAGGACTACGCCAAGGCCTTTCAGCTGCTCAAGTGGGCTTACGACCAGAGCAACACCAACAACTGGGGGGCCTACTATCTGGGGGCCTGCTACGCCTACGGCCGCGGGACCCAGCAGGATTACGCCGCCGCCCGGAAGTTTTTGGAGATGGTGGACTGGAACAACAGAAGCGCCTTTTACCTTCTGGGCTGCCTCTATGCCCGGGGACTGGGCGGCCCGGAGGACATCGCGAAGGGGGTGGAATACCTCCAGAAGGCCGGCGACCATGCGGAGGCCAAGGAGGAGCTGCGGCACTACAAAAAGACCCTCTTCGGCAAGTGGGTGCGGCGGTAAGACGGCCTGTAAAGCGAAAAGGCGGCGGCCGAAACCAAAAATAAAAAGCAGATGCTTTTTATTTTGGAGGGGACGGTTAAAATCGATATTTTGAAATTTCGAAAAGGTATAGGTGAACCACCCAACCGGCCTTCTGGCCGGCGGCGCTTTTGCGCCGTACGAGCGTTTTGCCGCAGGCAAAACCTCGGCGCAGGCGGAATTCACTTCCGCCGAGCATTTGAAGCGCCGAAGGGTGGAGCCGCCCTCTGGGCGGCGGAACCCAAAACAAAAGGCAACTGCAAAAGCAGTTGCCTTTTGTTTTGGAGCAGGGTACGGGAATCGAACCCGCCTCCTCGGCTTGGGAAGCCGATGTACTACCGATGTACTAACCCTGCGTTTCGTGAACAGCGCTATTATAGCAGACTTCTTTTGGAAATGCAAGACGAATTTTGCCGAGCCTGTCATTTTGTGAAAAACCCTCTCATAAGTTACGGCAAGGACAAGAAAGGGAGAGGATGGACGGCCTATGAAACGACTTTGTTCTTTCCTGCTGGCTCTGCTGGCTTTAACGGTGCTGACGGTTCCCGCCGGGGCGGAGGAGCTGGCGGTGGAGGCGGAGGCCTGCCTGCTGATGGAGAAGACCACCGGGGAGGTGCTCTACGCCGTCAACGAGCACGAGCCCCTGGAGCCCGCCAGCGTCACCAAGATCATGACCATCCTCCTGGTGATGGAGGCCATCGACAGCGGCCAGCTCCAGTACGGCGACGTGGTCACCGCCTCGGCCCACGCCTGCTCCATGGGCGGCAGCCAGATCTGGCTGAAGGAGAACGAGCAGATGACGGTGGAGGATATGCTCAAGGCGGTGTGCGTGGCCTCCGCCAACGACTGCTCCGTGGCCCTGGCGGAGCACCTGGCGGGCAGCGAGTCGGCGTTTGTGGAGCGGATGAACCAGCGGGCCGCGGAGCTGGGCATGGAGGATACGGTGTTCATGAATCCCACCGGCCTCCCCGCCGAGGGACACGTCACCAGCGCCTACGACATCGCCCTGATGAGCCGGGAGCTGATCCTGAACCACCCGGACGTGCGGCGGTTCACCACCATCTGGATGGACACCCTCCGGAACGGGGAGTTCGGCCTGAGCAACACCAACAAGCTCATCCACAGCTATGAGGGGGCAACGGGGCTGAAGACCGGCAGCACCGACGGGGCCCTCTACTGCCTGTCCGCCACGGCGGAGCGGGACGGCATGGAGCTCATCGCCGTGATCCTGAAGGCTCCCACCTCCGCCCAGCGCTTTGCCGGCGCCCAGGCCCTCCTCAACTACGGCTTTGCCTCCTACGGGCTGGCAGAGATCCAGACCCCCGGGGACCTCTCTCCCATCCCTGTGCGCCTGGGGGCGGAAAAGGCGGTGTCGGTCCGGCTGGAGGGGGAGGCCGCTCTGCTGGCGGAAAAGGAGAAGCTGGGGGCTCTGGAGACGGAGCTGACGATGGAGACGGAGCTCTCCGCCCCGGTGGCGGAGGGGCAGGAGGTGGGCCGCCTCACCGTCACCAGCGGCGGGGAGACCTTGGCGGAGTTCTCCCTGGTGGCGGACCGGGCGGTGGCCCGGCTGACCTACTGGCAGCTCCTCCAGCGGTGTATGCGGATGGCCTTCCTGGGCGGGTGACAGTTTTTTCCGGCATGTCCCGGCCTATCCCTTGCCTGACGGACGGCGGTGTGCTATACTTCTAGGCAGGATAATCCTATTTTTCTGCTCTAAGGAGGATATGTTCCATGCTCAACATTGATCTTGCCAGCGCGTCTGTCAATACCGCCCCCTACGCCGAGAGACTGGCCCAGGCCCACACCTGGCTCCAGGAGGCCACCGGCCGGGGCAGCGACTTCGTGGGCTGGGTGAACCTGCCCCGGGACTACGACAAGGAGGAGTTCGCCCGGATCCAGGCGGCGGCAAAGAAGATCCAGTCCGATAGCCGGGCCCTGGTGGTCATCGGCATCGGCGGCAGCTACCTGGGGGCCCGGGCGGCCATCGAGCTGCTGCGATCCAACAACTACAACCTGCTCGAGAAGGATACCCCAAACATCTATTTTACCGGCAACGGCCTGTCCGGCGACAGCCTCCAGGAGGTCATGGACCTGCTGGGGGACCAGGATTTCTCCGTCAACGTCATCTCCAAGTCCGGCACCACCACCGAGCCCGCCGTGGCCTTCCGTTTCTTCAAGGCCATGCTGGAGAAGAAGTACGGCAAGGCGGAGGCCGCCAAGCGGATCTACGCCACCACCGACAAGGCACGGGGAGCCCTGAAGTCCCTGGCCGACGCCGAGGGCTACGAGACCTTCGTGGTGCCCGACGACGTGGGCGGCCGCTACAGCGTCCTCACCGCCGTGGGCCTGCTGCCCATCGCCGTGGCCGGGGTGGACCTGGAGAAGCTCATGGCCGGCGCCGCCGATATGATGGAGACCTGCCGGAAGGCGGACCTTACGTCCAATCCCGCCTGGCAGTACGCCGCCGCCCGCTCCGACCTCTACGCCCAGGGGAAGAAGATCGAGATCCTGGCGGGCTACGAGCCCCGGTTCCGGTTCTTCGCCGAGTGGTGGAAGCAGCTCTACGGCGAGAGCGAGGGGAAGGAGAACAAGGGCCTGTTCCCCGCCAGCGTGGAGTTCACCGCCGACCTCCACTCCATGGGCCAGTACATCCAGCAGGGTGAGCGGCACATGTTCGAGACCGTGGTCCGCTTCGGCCCCAGCCGCAGCAAGCTCCAGGTGCCCTACGACGAGGCCGACGGCGACGGGCTGAACTTCCTGGCCGGGAAGGACATGGACTTCATCGCCACCCAGGCCATGGACGGCACCCTCCTGGCCCACGTGGAGGGCGGCGTGCCCAACCTGATCGTCCGGGCGGGGAGCATCGACGCGTACACCTGCGGGGAGCTGATCTACTTCTTTGAGTACGCCTGCGGCCTGAGCGGGTATCTGCTGGGGGTGAACCCCTTCGATCAGCCCGGCGTGGAGGCCTACAAGAAGAACATGTTCGCCCTCCTGGGCAAGCCCGGGTACGAGGAGATGGGCGCTGCCCTGCGGGAGAAGCTGGGCCGGTGATCAGTCAAGCCTCCCGGTAAGCGCAAGCCTTTTGGATCATTTCCTGGCGGCGGACGCGGTCGCGTCCGCCGCCATTTTACATTTCCCAAATAAAAACAAGCTGTTAAATTTTGCAAAAACTGATTTTTCCCGTTGTGTTTCTGCCACGCCTGTGGTATTCTGATAGTACCGATAGAGATTTACCGCCTATCTGTAAAAAAGGAGTGATTTCATATGGTTAGACTGATTATGAGCGGTTCCGGTGAGGGCAAGACCAAGCAGCTTTTGGAGCTGATGAACAGTTCCGCCGAGACCGAGGCCGGGTGCATGGTATGCATTGAGCCCACCCGCAACATGAGCTATAACCTCCGGCATCAGACTCGTCTGGTGGACGCGTCCGAATATGATTTGGGCAGCTTTGCGTCCCTGCGGGGATTTATCTGCGGGCTGTATGCCGGCAACTATGATATTTCCCATATCTTCATTGACAACCTGTGCAAGGTCGTCGGCAGCAGCGATGACCACCAGGTGGATGAGTTCCTGACTTGGCTGGACGGCTTTACCGCCCGCCTGGGGATCAAGGCCACCATCACCATCAGCGCCAACCCCGACACTGCCACCGACACCATGCGCCGTTTCATGTAAGAGTGTCAGATACAGGCCGCCGTCTCCTCGGAGACGGCGGCCTTTTTGCCGCGAACAGAGCGCGGCCGCTCCAGGGAATCTGTTCCGCCGCCCGGCTCGGGAATTGACAAAACTGCCCGGAGCGGCTACAATACAATAAATTGACGTTTCCGCCGGTCCCGACCGGCGTTTGGGGAAAGGAGGCTCCGCCATGTATCAGATCGTGCGCATCACGGACCGGGAGGGCGTGGCTAAGGCCGACAGCGCGGATCGGGAGCGGCTGGGCTGCATCGGGGAGGCCAAGATGGACGAGGGCTGCGTGCTCATCCACTGCCGGTACGACCGCCGGGGAGACCCCTGCGACAAGTACATCCGCACCAGCCTGGTCCAGTCCTGGAAGAAGGACAAGGAGACCGGCCGCATTGTGGTGGAGACGGTCAACAGCGTCTACTACCTGGACCCGGTGAAGACCGGCGTGTGAGCGAAAGGGAAAGGGCCCGCTGCCTTGGTCGCAGCGGGCCCTTTGTATCCGGTCAGATCATCATATAGCGGGTCACGCCGAAGAGCCTTGCCAGCTGGAGCTTGGCCGCCAGGCTCTCCTCGCTCTGGTACCAGACGGTGGCGGTCTGGTAGCTGTTGGGGGTGTAGATGCAGTAGGCGCTCTCGTACCGCTCGGAGTAGTAGGTCCTGGTCCCGTCCTGGGCCAGGGTCTCCGACACCTCGTCGGCGGAGAGACTGTCGGTGGAGAGAAGCTCCCCGTTGGATACCAGCGTCCGCACCCCGCCGCCGGTGAGGCACAGCACCGCGCCGGAGAGGTCTGACCCCCGGTTTTTCATCTCCCGCAGGGTGGCGTAGAGCTCCGCGATAGGCTCCAAGGGCGTGGTGGGAACAGACTGGCCGGCGGATGCCTGGGGAGTATCCACAGTGATCCGAACGCGGCTGCCGGAGGAAGCCAGGCGGGTGGAGGCGGCGTAGAGCCGGTCATAGACCCGTACCAGCATGGCGGCGGCCTGCTCACGGGTGGCGGTCTGGTCGGGGGCGAAGCGGCCGTCCCCTACGCCGCCCACGATCCCCAGGTCGTAGGCGATGGTGATGTACCCCCGGTTGGTGGTCACATCGGTGAAGGGGGAGCTGTAGCCGCTGGCCGTCCCCGCCAGGGAGGCGTAGCCCAGGGCCCGGACCAGCATGACCGCCATCTCCTCACGGGTGATGTTGTCCGTGGGGCGGAAGGCGCGGCTGGTGGCGGTCACCGCACCGTTTGCCAGGGCGGTCTCCACGGCGGCGTAGAACCACCGGTGGGGCTCCACGTCGGTGAAGGCGGGCGTGCTGGGGGAGACCTCGTCCCAGCCGAACAGCCGCACCAGAGCGGTGACAAAGGCGGCCCGGGTGATGGGCTGGCCCCGGCCGAAGAGGCCGTCGCCGACGCCCTGGAACAGGCCCAGCTCCGTGGCGCGGGCCACGCTCTCCTCGGACCAGTGACCGGATGGGATGTCGCTGTAGCCGGCGGAGGCAGCCTGGGCTGGCGCGGTGGAGAAGAGCAGGCACAGGGCCAGAAACAGAGATAAAATAGCGCGTTTCATGGATAAAACTCCTTCTTTGCTGCTAATTGCTGATGGTAAAACCGGGCCTATTGTAGCAGACTTTTTTTCTTCCGTCAAATCTGGGGCGGCAAAAAAGACGGCATTCCCAAATTTTCCCGCCTCACGGTCTTTACCTTTTCTCGGGTTTTTGCTATAATAATAAAGTTATTTTGACGAATTGCGCCCTGGAGCTCCGGGGCGGCGAACCAGCCCGGGAAGGAGGTGGTCCCCATGCGCTACGCGCGGTGGAACGGCGGAGAATATGACCAGGCCGCGGCCCAGCGGCTGCGGGAGGCGGGATACCCCGCCCTTCTCGCCGCTGTCCTGGCGGCCCGCGGCGTCTCCGTGCCGGAGGAGACCGCCCCCTTCCTGGAGCGGGAGGAGCGCCTGACCTGGTCTCCGCTGCTGATGCGTGATATGGACCGGGCGGTGGAGCGGATCGGCCGGGCCCTGGCGGACGGGGAGCGGATAGCCGTGTTCGGCGACTACGATGTGGACGGCATCACCGCCACCGTGCTGGTGGTGGACTACCTCCGCTCCCGGGGGGCGGACTGCCTGAAGTATATCCCCCGGCGGATCGAGGACGGCTACGGCCTGGGCCGGGAGGCCCTGAAGAGCCTGCGGGACCAGGGAGTGACACTGGTGATCACCGTGGACTGCGGCGTCACCGGGGTGGAGGAGGCCCGCTACGCCCGGGAGATCGGCATGGATCTGGTCATCACCGACCACCACGAGTGCAAGGACGTGCTTCCCGACACCGTGGCGGTGGTGGACCCCCGGCGGGAGGACTGTCCCTACCCCTTCAAGCACCTGGCCGGGGTGGGCGTGGCCCTGAAGTTGGTCCTGGCTCTGGGGCAGGGTCGGGAGGAGGCCCTCTTCGCCCGCTATTGCACCCTGGCGGCCATCGGCACTGTGGCGGATGTGATGCGGATGAGCGGTGAGAACCGGGCCATCGTCCAGCGGGGGTTGCGGGCCATCGCCTCCACGGATTTCCTTGGGCTGCGGGCCCTGCTGCGGGAGACGGGGCTGTGGGGCAAGGAGGTCACCTCCACCCAGATCGGCTTTATTCTGGCGCCCCGGATCAACGCCGCCGGGCGCATGGGTGCGGCGGAGCTGGCGGCGGACCTGCTGCTCACCGGCGACGAGGTCCAGGCGGAGCGCCTGGCCCGGGAGCTGTGTGAGCTCAACCGGGAGCGCCAGGCGGTGGAGCAGGAGATCTACGCCCAGGCGGTGGAGCAGATCGAGACCCTGCCGGCCTCGGACCGCCGGGCCCTGGTCCTGTCCAGCGAGGTCTGGCACCAGGGGGTGGTGGGCATCGTGGCCTCCCGCCTCAGTGAGAAGTACTCCTGCCCCAGCTTTATGATCCATCTGCAAAACGGCATGGGGAAGGGCTCCTGCCGCAGCTACGGGGGCTTCAACCTCTTCTCCGCCCTGGAGTCCTGCGCCGACCTGCTCACCGACTTCGGCGGCCACGCCCTGGCAGCGGGCTTCAATATCCGGGAGGAGGACATCCCCGCCTTCCGCCGGCGCATGAACCGCTGTGTCAGCGAATTCCTGGGGGACCGGCAGCCGGTGTCCTCCCTGGATATCGACGTGACAGTCAGGCGCCCGGAGGTCATGACGCTGGAGGAGGTGCGGGAGCTGGGACGGCTGGAGCCCTATGGCGCCGGGAACAACCGCCCGGTGTTCGCCCTGATGGGGGCCAAGGTGGAGTCCTTGCAGAGCGTGGGCCAGAACCGGCATTTGAAGCTCCGGCTGAGCAAGGGATCATGCAGCTTTGACGCCATCTTTTTCTCCGCCAGCGCTGAGAGCTACGGGGTTTCGGTGGGCAGCCGGGTGGATGCGGCCTTTCATCTGCAAATCAACGAGTTCCGGGGCGTGAGCAGCGTGCAGATGCAGCTGCTGGACCTGCGCCCCGCTGTCAGCCCCAGCACCAGGGAGCAGGAGTGCCTGCGGCTGGTGGGGCGGCTGAAGGAGGGGCAGCCGGTGTCGGTTCGGGAGGCGGAGCGCCTCCTGCCGGCCCGGGACCAGTTTATCGCCCTGTGGCGGGCGGCGGAGCGGCTGGAGCGGGAGGGGGCCAGCGATGATGTGCCCCGGCTGCCGGCGCTGCGCCGCCTGGCTGCCGCCCTGAACGGCACGGAGAGCTTTCTGCGGGCGGCGGCGGGGATGGAGATCTTCGCCGAGCGGGGCCTCATCACCCTGAGCGTTCAGGGGGAGCGCCTGACATTTCACACAAGGCCCGGCCAGCGGGCCGACCTGGAGCGGAGCGCCTATGTGGCGCGGCTGCGCCGTATTTTGGGAAGAGAAGGGAAAGGAGGTCGATGACCTGTGGTATCCTTAGAGGAGCGCTATGAGCACCTGGAAAAGACCATCCGGGGGTACAACATTTCCGCGGATTTCGCCCAGATCAGGGCCGCCTACGAGTACGCCCGCGACCACCACGGCGACCAGCTCCGCCGGGACGGCACCCCCTATATCACCCACCCCCTGCAGGTGGCCCAGATCGTGGCGGAGATGCGGCTGGACAGCGAGTCCATCATCGCCGCCCTCCTCCACGACTGCATTGAGGACACCGACAGCACCTACGAGGACATCGCCAAGCGGTTCAGCTCCACGGTGGCGGACATCGTGGACGGGGTCACCAAGCTGACGCGGGTGCAGTACAGCACCATGGAAGAGGAGCAGATGGAGAACCTGCGGAAGATGCTCTTCGCCATGAGCAAGGACATCCGGGTGATCCTCATCAAGATCGCGGACCGGCTCCACAACATGCGGACCATGGAGTACCAGACTCCGGAGAAGCAGAAGAAGAAGGCCTTCGAGACCATGGAGATCTACGCCCCCATCGCCCACCGGCTGGGGATGCAGAAGGTGAAGTGGGAGCTGGAGGACCTGTCGCTGAAGTACCTGGACCCGGTGGCCTACAAGGAGATCGTGGATAAGCTGGCCGCCGAGAGCCAGGAGCACGCCCAGTTCATGAGCGACGTCCAGGCCCAGATCACCCAGCGGCTGGGAGAGATGGGCATCGGCAACGCCACAGTCTACGGCCGGGTAAAGCACCCCTATAGCATCTACCGGAAGATGTACGCCCAGGACAAGACCATGGACGAGGTCTACGACCTCTTCGCCTTCCGGGTGCTGGTGGACACGGTGGCGGACTGCTACAACGTCCTGGGGGTGATCCACGACCTCTACAAGCCCATCCTGGGCCGGTTCAAGGACTATATCGCCACCCCCAAGCCCAACATGTACCAGAGCCTGCACACCACCGTCATCGGCGACGCGGGCATCCCCTTCGAGGTCCAGATCCGCACCTACGACATGCACGCCATCGCCGAGTACGGCGTGGCCGCCCACTGGAAGTACAAGCAGGGGATCAAGGGCGAGGGCGGGGAGAAGACCTACGAGTGGATCCGCCGCCTTCTGGAGAACCAGGAGGACGCCGACGCGGAGGACTTCATCCACTCCCTGAAGATCGACATGTTCTCCGACGAGGTGTTCGTCTTTACGCCCCGGGGAGACGTGATCAACCTGCCGGCGGAGTCCACCCCCATCGACTTTGCCTACTCCATCCACTCCGCCATCGGAAACTCCATGGTGGGGGCCAAGGTCAACGGACGGATGGTTGGCTTCGACTACCAGCTCCACAACGGCGACATCGTGGAGATCAACACCTCCAAGTCCGCCCACGGCCCCAGCCGCGACTGGGTGAAGATCGCCCGCTCCAGCGAGGCCCGCTCCAAGATCCGCCAGTGGTTCAAGAAGGAGCGGCGGGAGGAGAACATCGCCCAGGGCCGGGCCTCCTTTGAGTCGGAGCTGAAGCACGCGGGGATGACCATGGCTCAGATCACCGCCCCGGACGTGCTGCCGGCGGTGATGAAGCGCATCCCCTTCAAGACCCTGGACGAGATGTACGCCGCCATCGGCTACGGCGGCTACACCGCCCTGAAGGCGGTGAACCGCATTCGGGATGAGATCATTCACATCAACCGCACCGCCGGCCAGGAGAAGGCCGCCGAGGCCGCCAAGGCTCAGCCCCCCGCCAAGGAGCAGCAGGAGGCCGCCAAGGGCCTGCCCAAGAAGGTCAAAAGCGAGAAGGGCATCGTTGTGGAGGGACTCAGCAACTGCCTGGTGAAGTTCTCCAAGTGCTGTACCCCGGTGCCCGGAGACGAGATCGTGGGATTCATCACCCGGGGCTACGGCGTCAGCGTCCACCGGAAGGACTGCCCCAACGCCGACCCCGCCCGCCGCAGCGAGGCGGACCAGGGCCGGTGGATCAAGGTCAGCTGGGGGGAGGACGTCAACGCCGCCTACGACACCTCCCTGGAGGTGGTGTGCAAGGACCGGCCCAAGCTCCTTATGGACATCTCCACCGTGCTGAGCACCAGCAAGGTCAACGTCTCCGGCCTGAACGTCCAGTCCACCGCCGACGGCTTCGCCATCTTCCATGTGACCATCTCCGTCACCGGCTACCAGCAGCTGGACCAGGTCATGCGGAAGCTGGGGCAGATCTCCAGTGTGATGAAGGTCACGAGACCGGCGGGATGAGACTCAAAGAAGTGACCTTGGTCACTTCTTTGAATAAGGGTTTCGCTGCGCTCTGCGCCTGGGGACCGCCGAAAGCGGTCCCTGCGACGCTCGCTCCGCGCAAAGAGTTTTTTCCAGGCACATGTCCTGGAAAAAACGATTTCACTCTGTTTTACCGCTTGAGAGCGGTAAAACTCTGCGAGGCTTTTTGGAACAACACCATCAGAATCAGAAAAGGAAAGACGACTATGCGGGCAGTTGTGACAAGGGTGCGCTCCGCCTCCATCTCCATTGACGGGGCGGTGGCGGGCCGGATCGGCCGGGGGTTCCTGGTGCTCCTGGGGGTCGGCCCCCGGGACACGGAGGACACCGCCGTGAAGCTGGCGGACAAGATCTGCAACCTCCGGGTCTTTCGGGACGAGAACGACAAGATGAACCTGAATCTGGAGCAGGTGGGGGGGAGCCTTCTGGTGGTGAGCCAGTTTACCCTCTACGCCGACACCTCCAGCCGCCGCCCGGGCTTCACCGGCGCGGCCAAGCCCGACCTGGCCATCCCCCTCTACGAGAGGTTTATGGCCCGGTGCCGGGAGCGGGGCTTTGACGTCCAGCACGGGGAGTTCGGGGCCGATATGCTGGTGGCCTCGGAGAACGAGGGGCCGGTGACCATTCTGTTTGACACAGAGGAGAAGTGAGTTTTTGATATTTCTGTGCCAGCGCATCTGGCCGATGCAGGGCTGATTCGCCTGTCGCCGGGCGGGTGGGGGAGAAATATCTTTTTCTCACGAATAGGTACCATGCCATTCGATGGCTTATGGGGGTTCCACCCCCACACCCCGGCCTACTTTTCCCTCGCCGGAAAAGTAGGCAAAAGGGCGCACGGAGGGAGAAACCCTTTCGATGGGGTTTCTCCCCCGTGACCCCCTCTTCCGCGACGACACAAAGGGGGCACGCGTCGGCACAAGCTCCGCATCCCTCATCCTGCCGCAAGCGGCAGGCTTCGCTCGCTCCGCTGCGCCTCCTTCTTCCTCGGCAAACGCTCCGCTGGTTTGCCTCGGAGCGGCCCCTGCGGGGCCGTTTATTTGCCCGGACTCCCGGCGAGAACCCTAGCGAAACATGTCCCCCTTTAAGAGGGCGGCAGCCGAAGTATCGTCGATAGACCCGCTGTAGATTAGATAAAAAACGAAATTCAGTGGCAGAGAAGTTCCAAATTTGATAAAGACTGATTGAGACAAAGGAATCCAAAACCTTGGTTTTGGCGGTTTTTCGGTTCACTTTTGGGCGTCCAAAAGTGAACCGCGGGGTTCGGGGGCGCGCAGCCCCCGATACTCCCCGGGCCTGGGCCGGGGAGGCCCAGAAGGCAACGACCAGCAGGGCAGTTCGTTCTGCGAATAAATCCCCGGCCCGGCAGGGCCGAAGAAAGGAAACTCCCATGTATTTTGACACCATCGAAGCGGCCCCCCTGATGACCAACTGCTACCTCATCGGGGATGAGAAGGCCAAGGCCTGCGCCGTGGTGGACCCCGGCGGCTCCCCGGAGAAGGTCATCGCCATGATCGAGCGCAGCAATATGGAAATCAAGATGATTCTGCTGACCCACGGCCACTACGACCACATCGGGGCGGTGGACGCCCTGCTGGAGAAATGGCCGGGGCTGCCGGTGTACATCCACCCGGCGGACCTGTGTCCGGCGGAGAGCACCCGGGAGCGCTACCGCATGCCGGACAAGGGGGCCAGCCAGCGGACCTACGGCGACGGGGATGTCCTGGAGCTGGGGGAGCTTCGGATACATGTCCTCCACACCCCCGGTCACTCCCCCGGCTCCGTGGTCCTGCTGGTGGAGGACGTGATGCTCGCGGGGGACACCCTCTTTGCCGGCTCCTGTGGCCGGTGGGACCTCCCCGGCGGCGACGGGGACGCCCTTATGGCGTCCCTGGCCCGGCTGGGGGCCCTGGAGGGGAACTACAAGGTCTGCCCCGGCCACGGACATGCCTCCCTCCTGGACCGGGAGCGGGAGTACAACCAGTTTATGCGGCAGGCGATGAAGCAATGAAGTTGATTTTTCAGGGCCACGACTACCGGTACGCCGTGGAGCAGAGCCTCCTGGCCTTCTTCCCCCAGGAGCGGCCCGTCTACGAGGGGGAGGACCCTAACGTCGCCCGGGTGCGGCTCACCGCCGGGAAAACCTACCACACCGCCGTCACGGAGCTGACGGTGGACGGGCACAGCGCCCGGGGCCTGTCCCGGCTGGACGTGTCCGGGGCGGCGGACGACTACGAGCGGGAGCGGCTCCTCCAGCGGATCGTGAAGCTCAGCTTCTTCAAGGCCGCCCGGGAGCTCACCGGCCGGACCCCCGCCTGGGGGGCCCTCACCGGCATCCGCCCCGCCAAGCTGGCGGAGAGCCTGCTGACGGAGGGGCTGAGCCCCAAAGGGGCGGACCGGGTCCTCCGGGACACCTACTTTGTGGCCCCCGCCCGGCGGCGGCTGGCCATCGAGTGCGCCCAGGCGGGCATCGCCGCGAAGGAGGACCTTCTGCCGGAGGACATCTCCCTCTACGTGGGGATCCCCTTCTGCCCCACCCGGTGCGCCTACTGCTCCTTTGTCAGCAACAGCGTGGAGAAGAGCTTCCACCTGGTGGAGCCCTATTTGGAGGCACTGCTGGCGGAGGTGGACAGCGCGGCGGAGCTGGTCCGGGACCTGGGGCTCCGGATCAAGTCCTTCTACATGGGGGGCGGCACCCCCACCACCCTGACGGCGGAGCAGATGGACCGGCTGCTGGGGCGGTTAAATGACAAATTCGACATGAGCCATACGGTAGAATATACGGTGGAGGCCGGCCGGCCCGACACCATCACGGCGGAGAAGCTGGCGGCGCTGCGGCGCAACGGCGTCACCCGGGTGTCCATCAACCCCCAGTCTATGGACGACAGGGTCCTGGCCGCCATCGGACGGCGGCACACCGCCGATGACATCCGCCGGGCCATGGAGCTGGTGGCGGCGGCGGACTTCCCCCACGTGAACATGGACCTCATCGCCGGCCTCCCGGAGGACAGCCCCGAGGGCTTCCGCCGGTCCCTGGACGAGGTGATCGCCATGGGGGCCGACGACATCACCGTCCACACCCTGAGCCTGAAGAAGGGCAGCCGCATCACCCTGGAGGGCACCCGCCTCCCGGCGGTGGAGGAGGTGGCGGCCATGCTGGACTACGCCGACGGGACCCTGCGGGGGGCGGGCTTCGCCCCCTACTACCTCTACCGGCAGAAGTACATGTCCGGCAGCTTTGAGAACGTGGGCTGGTGCCGCCCCGGCGGCGTTGGCTGGTACAACATCTACATCATGGAGGAGCTCCACAGCATCCTGAGCCTGGGGGCCGGGGGCTCCACCAAGATGGTGGACCCCGCCCGGCAGCGGATCGAGCGGGTGTTCAACCTCAAGTACCCCCAGGAGTATATCCAGCGGCCGGAGAAGGTCCGGGAGAACCAGCGGGCCTTCCGGGCCTTCTATGAGCACGGCGGCAAATGAGCCGTCCGGAAGAAAGGAGACACGACCCATGGCCTATTCCCTGAAAGAGATCAACGACGCCGTCCGCTCCGACCCCAAGGGCTTCGTGGAGGAGTGTGACGCGGCCTACGCCCGGAAGATCGAGAGCGCGGCCCGGCGCATCGCGGACAACCGCAGCCGCAGCCGCATTGTCCTGCTCTCCGGCCCCTCCGGCTCCGGCAAGACCACCACCGCCAAGAAGATCGAGGCCCGGCTGGAGGAGATGGGTATCCGGTCCCACGCCATCTCCATGGACAACTACTTCCAGACCGTGGACCCGGAGACCGCCCCCCGGAACCGGGAGGGGCAGATCGACTACGAATCCCCCTTCTGCCTGGACATGGACCTGCTCAACCGGCACTTCGCCATGCTGGACCGGGGGGAGAAGATCCACGTCCCCAAGTTTGAGTTCGCCCGGCAGATGCGCTCGGCCATCAAGAGCAGCCCCCTGCGGCTGGGGCCCGATGAGATCGCCATCTTCGAGGGCATCCACGCCCTCAACGACATCATCACCGGCAAGAACCCCAACGCCATGAAGCTCTATATCTCCGCCCGGTCCAACGTGGTGGACGAGGCGGGGGAGACCGTTTTCAAGGGCACCTGGATGCGCCTGGCCCGCCGCACGGTCCGGGACGCCAAGTTCCGCTCCTGGGAGCCGGAGGTCACCATCAAGATGTGGGCCAACGTCCGCCGGGGGGAGAAACTGTACATCTCCCCCTTCAAGGACAACGCCGACATCCAGTTCGACAGCTCCCTGCCCTACGAGGTCAGCGTCATCAAGGCATTCGCCCTACCCCTGTTCCAGAAGCTCCACCTGTCCCAGGGGATGGAGCGCTACGAGGAGATCCGCCATCTGGTGGAGGCCTACCCCAAGTTTGAGACCCTGGATGAGAAGTACGTCGCCCCGGATTCCCTGATCCGGGAGTTCATCGGCGGCGGCATCTACGATGACTGAGGAGGGATACTGTATGAAGTTCACCGTGCAAATCCCGAGCCGGGAGGAAGCGTATCTGGCTGCTGACCGGGCGGCGCGGAAGGCGAAAAAGGCCGCCGCCGGGCTGGAGCGGCGGGCGGAGGAGGCAGTAAACCGCATCCAGCTCCGCCGGACCATCCGGGATCTGGAGGAGGAGATCGGCCTGCAGCTGCGGGAGGTGGGGGAGCTGGTCTACGCCACCCACCGGGGCACTCCCTCCGACAGCGAGGACATCCAGGAGATCCTGGAGTATGTGGACAGCCTTCGGGAGGAGCTGGAGGCCCACCAGCGGGAGCTCAGAACTCTGGCCGGGGTCCGGTTCTGCCCGGCCTGCGGCGAGGAGAACGATGGGGCAAACGCCTTCTGCCACAACTGCGGCCAGCCTCTGTCTGGGGAATAGATCCCAGTCATGACGCCGCGGGGGTGGAGCATATCCTTGTTTTGACGGCGTTTCCTATCCTCTTACGTTTGAAAGGGTTATCCATGTCCAGAGAAAAGAATCAGTCCAAACAGTCCTTTATGGGCGGGGTCACTGTCCTTGCTGTCTCCACGGTGTTCGTGAAGATCTGCGGGGCGCTGTACAAGATCCCTCTGAACAACATCCTGGGGGACGAGGGCGTCACCCACTTCACCAGCGCCTACAACATCTACTCCTTCCTGCTGACCCTGTCCACCGCCGGCCTGCCCCTGGCCCTGAGCAAGCTCATCAGCGAGGCCGACGCCACGGGGCGGCGCAACCAGATGCGCCGGTGCTTCAACACCGCCATGGCCCTCTTCGTGGCGGTGGGGGCCGTGGGCACGGCGGCCATGCTCTTCTTCACCGAGGAGCTGGCGGCCTGGATGAACAACTCCATGGCCTACTGGCCCATCAAGGCCCTGTCGGTGTCGGTGATCTGCGTGTCCGTCATGTGCGCCTACCGGGGCTTCGCCCAGGGCCGGCAGAACATGGTGCCCACGGCGGTGAGCCAGTTCATCGAGGCCTTCGTCAAGCTGCTCATCGGCCTGCCCCTGGCCTGGTACCTGATCGATATCGGCAAGGACCTGGAGATCGGCGCGGCGGGCGCCATCGTGGGCGTCAGCGCCGGCACGGTGCTGGCCATGTTCTACATGATCTGGGACTACCGCCGCCACCGGACCCCCATCCTCTGGGGCACCGACAAGGCCCAGAGCCGTGGGACGATCCTCAAGCGGCTGCTGTGGCTGGGCATCCCCATCACCATCGGCCAGTCTGGGATGAGCCTTCTCAACCTGCTGGACCAGCGGATCGTCATGGGCCAGCTCCAGGACGTGCTGGGCCTGGCGGAGCGGGAGGCCGCCGCCCTCTACGGGCAGTACACCTTTTCCAGCACCCTGTTCAACCTGCCCGCCTCCTTTTTGCCCGCCGTGGCCATCAGCCTGATCCCCGCCGTGTCCGTGGCGGTGACCCGCCGGGACCACCGGGAGGTGAACCGGGTGGTGACCACCAGCTTCCGCCTCATCGCCATGCTGGCCATCCCCGCCGGGGTGGGCCTGAGCGTGCTGGCGGGGCCCATCCTGCGGCTGCTGTATCCCGCCCAGCAGGAGGCGGCTCAGGCCGCCACCTACCACCTGCAGCTGCTGGGCATCGCCTCCATCTTCGTGTGCATCATGCTCCTGACCAACTCCATCATGCAGGCCCACGGCAAGGTCCAGCTGCCCATCTACACGATGCTGGCAGGCGGGGTGGTGAAGGTAGTCATCAACTATGTCCTGGTGGGCAACCCGGACATCAACATCAAGGGAGCTCCCATCGGCACCCTGGTCTGCTACAGCCTCATCGCCCTGGTGAACCTGGCCATCGTCAGCCATATGCTGGAGAAAAAGCCCAACTATCTGGCAATCTTTGCCAAGCCCGTTCTGGCCTCCGCCGCCATGGGGGCAACCGCCTGGGCGGGCTACGGCCTGCTCAGCCGCGTCCTGCCCGAGGGCTACGCCGGGGCCGCCCTGGCGACCCTGGGCGCCATCTGCGCGGCGGTGGCGGTGTACGCCGTGCTGGTCATCGCCCTGCGGATGATCACCCGGGAGGACCTGAAGCTGGTTCCCAAGGGTGAGACCATTGCCCGTATCCTCCATATCCGTTAACTTGGTCCGTTTTGGTGCGATTTTTTCGATAAGAACGCGGTTTTGAGGGATAAAATCCTTGCAACCGCGGGAAAAGTATGTTAGGATAGAAAACACGCACGGACCGGCGGGGAGCCGTCCACAAAAGAAACGAAAAGGAGATTCTCTCAATGAATAAGGCTGAATTGATCAATGCTGTGGCCGAGAAGGCCGCGCTGTCTAAAAAGGATTCCGAGGCCGCTGTGAACGCCGCCCTGGAGGCCATCACCGGCGCTCTCAGTGATGGGGAGAAGGTGCAGCTGGTGGGCTTCGGCTCCTTCGAGGTGAAGAAGCGGGAGGCTCGTGTGGGCCGCAATCCCAAGACCAAGGAGGCCATTGAGATCCCCGCCTCCAAGGTTCCCGTGTTCAAGGCCGGCAAGGCCCTGAAGGACGTCGTGGCCAAGTAAAGACGTTTCTGCAATCGGATTTTTCGTGGGCGCGGCGGAATGGCCGCGCCCACAGCATTTTTACAAAGGAGAACAATATGCGGCTGGACAAGTATCTGAAGGTCTCCCGCCTGATCAAGCGGCGGACCGTGGCCAACGAGGCCTGCGACAACGAACGGGTCAGCGTCAACGGCCGCCCCGCCCGGGCCTCCTACGAGGTGAAGGTGGGGGACGTGATCGCCATTCGCTTCGGGGAGCGGACGCTGACGGTGGAGGTTCTCTCCGTCCAGGAGAACGCCGGAAAGGCGGAAGCCTCCGCCCTCTACCGGGAAGTCTGAAGCCATCCGCCTGCCGGGACAAAGCAGGAATACCCCGGACATCCCCCCCATATACATCTAATGAATTGATGGAATGGGGGGGCTTTTTATGCCGTATGAGGACTTGAGCGTGATGGGCCACCGGCTGGAGCTGGACAGCCGGGAGCGGCTGGTGGTCACAGGGGTGGAGGAGGTGGAGCGGTTCGACGAGGAGGAGATCGTCATGCGGACCACCGCCGGCACCCTGGTGGTGGGGGGGACGGAGCTGCACATCGGGAAGCTGAACCTGGATGGCGGAGAACTCCATGTGGACGGATCAATCCACACGTTGCTTTACGAGGATAACGCCCCTGCGTCCGGACAGGGCGGGCTGCTGCGGCGGCTGTTCGGGTAATGGCCATGGGCAACGAGATCCCGGAGCAGCTGGCCATGTTTCTCCGCTCAGTTGCCCTGGGGGGTGTGCTGGGCCTGGTGTACGACCTGGCCCGGTGCCTCAGGCGGCTGGGGGGACCGCTGTGGCGGGGCCTGCTGGACGTGGCGGTGAGCTTGACGGCGGCGGCGTCCCTGTTCTTCTTCATTATGGCCGGCAGCGGGGAGCTGCGGCTGTTCATTCTGATCGGAGCTCTGGGAGGCGGCGTGCTGTTTTTCTCCCTGCTCAGTCCCCTTTTGCGGCCTCTTTGGGACTTCTGGCTGGATCTCCTGCTGATTCCAGCCAGGCTGCTGGGCCGGATCGGAAAAAAGTTGTATCGAATTTGCAAAAAACTCTTTTCTTTTCCGCGAAAGTGGTTTACAATAATAGTTACACATTGGCGGGAACGGCTTCGTCCCGCCAGGGGAGGGGGAGAGGAGATGGCGGCGGCGAAAAAGTCCGGCAAAAAGGCGAAAAAACGCTCCGGCGGCAAGCTGCCGCTCCTGATCTTCCTCGCCCTGCTGCTGGCGGTTGGCATTCAGCTGTACAACATGCAGGGGCAGCTGGAGGCGGCCCGGGCGGAGGAGGCGGTTTACGCCCAGCGCCTGGCGGAGCTGCGGGAGGCCAACGAGCGTTTGGCCACAGATATCGCCAACAGCGACGACCCGGAGCTCATCGAGGAGATTGCCCGGGATGAACTGGGCATGGTGGAGCAGGGGGAGAAGATCATCCGCTTTAATTATTGACCTGGATTCTGTGAGTTGACATAAGCGAGAAAAGCGCCGCCCCATCGGGGCGGCGCCGAGACTGTCGAAAAAGGCTAATGCCTTTTCCGCCAAAGGGGATTCGCTGCGCTCTGCGCCTCGGTCGTCCGCCTGCGGCGGACGATTCGACGCTCGCTCCGCGCAGAGTGTTTTTCCGACGTACACGCCGCCGGAAAAACGATTTCATTTTCTTCCGCCGCCTGCGGGCGGCGGAACTCTGCGAGGCTTTTTCGATACGCTGAAGCGCCGCCCCGCCGGGGCGGCGCTTTTTATATTGTAAAAGAAAACCACCGGCACTGCCGGTGGTTTTCTTTTACAATGAAGTCCGGCAGGAGATGACATGGGCCATCTCCCGCCGGATCTACAGCGAGATGAGACAGAGCGAAGCGTGAGCTTCGCGAATAAAAGTTTTTTGCCCCGCTTTTTTTCAAAAAAGCGGGCGGGGACCGGGGCGGCGCCCCGGCGGGGGCTGGGGTGGAACCCCGGCGGTACCCTGGTCAGATCAGAAAGGTCAGGCGGCGGTGGAGGTTGTGGATCTCCACCTGGGCGCCGCCGGGGTCGAACTCCCCGTCCAGGGCCCAGGGCAGGTCCTCGGGGGTCTGAACGGTCAGGGTGTGGACGTGGCGGAAGATGACCCCGCCGCCGGTGAAGTCCTGGAGCAGCAGGCTGCGGGCCAGGCCCTGGAGGTCCGCGATGGACTTGGGGTTGGGGATCAGCAGCAGCTCGAAGAGCCCGTCGTCCAGGCACACCTGATCCTCCTTCAGCTTCACCAGCCCGCCCACGGAGGTGGCGTTGGTGACGGCCCCGAAGAGGAACTCCCCGTCGAAGCACTCCTCCTCCGTGGCCACGGAGGCCCGGTAGGGCCGCAGGGTGGACAGGTCCTTCACCCCCTCCAGGATGTAGGCCAGATGGCCCAGGTCGTTCTTCACGTTCTGGGGGGCGCTGTAGGAGGCCCGGGTAAAGGCGCCGAAGGAGGCCACGTAGATGAAGGGCCGGCCGTTGAAGCTGCCCACGTCCAAGGGCCGCCCGCCGCTGGCGGTGATGACCCTGGCGGCCTCCAGGGGCTGATCCGGCAGATGGAGGCTGGCGGCGAAGTCGTTGGTGCTGCCCGCGGGGATGTAGCCCAGGGGCGGCGGGCTTGGCAGGTCCATCAACCCCGTGACCGTCTCGTTGAGCGTGCCGTCGCCGCCGCAGCAGACCACGGCGTCGAACTTCCCGCCCAGCTCCCGGGCCAGGCGGGTAGCGTCCTCCCGGGCCTGGGTCAGCCGCAGGTCCACCAGATAGCCGGAGGCGCAGAAGTGGGCCACGGCGTCAAAGAGGGGGGCGGTGGAGCGGGTGCGGCCTGCCCGGGGATTGACAATAAATAGGAGGGTGCTTGCCATAGCCGAAAGGAACCTCACAGATCGAAAAAAGTTTGATAAAAAATCTACGGACACAGTATAGCATAGCCAAAAAAGGAATGCAATCGAATATCGAGTGGGGATTGGGGAAAGAAGGGGGCCTGCGGGGAGAGATGAAATCTGGAAAAAATGACCGCTTGGCAAATCCGCGCCAAAGCGTTATACTGAATACGATATGAAAAAATTGTCAGAAAGGGGGATGGGCCGTGAGGGAGTTTTTCAAGCGGCACCGGGGGGTACATATCTGGGCGGCGGCGGTGATCGCCCTTTTCCTGTTCTACGGCTGGGCCATCAGCAGCCGGGAGACGGCCAACGCCGTCTCCGCCGCGACCCAGATCATCAAGGACGGCTACGCCCGGTTCTGGTACCTCTTCCCCTTCTCCGTGGTGGAGTGGTTCTATGTGGCCTTCATCCTGGTGGTGATCGCCTGGGTGGCAGTGCTGATCCACCGGCTGCGGACCCGGCCTGAGCGGGGCCACACCGCCTACGGCGGACTGCTGGGCCTTGCCTGCCTGTGCTTTACTGTGTGGGGGATCACCTGTGTGCTGTGGGGGGTCAACTACTACGCCGACGGCTTCCAGGAGAAGAGCGGGATCTACGCCCAGCCGGTGACGGTGGAGGAGCTGGAGCGGGTGGCCACCTACTTCGCGGAGAACGTGGGAGAGCTGGCGGACCAGGTGGAGCGGGACGAGAACGGCGTGTTCGCCGTGGACCGGGACGACATCTTTGCGGAGAGCACCGCCGTCTACGAAAATATTTCCCAGGAGTTTCCCTTCCTGGCCCGGGAGGACCAGGTGCCGAAGAAGATGTTCTTCTCCCGGCTCTTCTCCGCCATGAACTTCACCGGCTTCTACAGCCCCTACACCGGGGAGTCCAACCTGAACGTGGACAGCCCCGCCTGCCTTCTGCCCGCCACCATCGCCCACGAGCTGGCCCACCAGCGGGGCATTGCCTCGGAGCAGGAGTGCAACTTCCTGGCCATCGCCGCCTCCACCTCCAGCGACAGCCCGGTGTACCAGTACTCCGGCTACCTCATGGGCTACATCCACCTGGGCAACGCCCTCTACCGGGCGGACCGGGACCGGTGGGAGCAGGTCTACGCCCTGCTGCCGGAGGAGGTGGTGGCGGATCTCCGCTACCACAGCGCCTACTGGGACCAGTTCGAGGGGCTCACCGCCCAGGTGAGCCAGCAGATCTACGACACCACCCTCCGCAGCTACGGCCAGACCGACGGTATCCAGAGCTACGGCACGGTGGTGGACCTGCTGGTGGCGTGCTACTGAGACGGAAGGACCCATTCTCCCTGAACCCCGCCTGATCGCCTGAAAGCTTTCTCCTTTCCCGGGGCATACTAGGAAGCACAACAGGGAAAGGATGAGGCGAGATGAAGCGGATATACTGCGGCCTGCTGGCGCTGGGACTGGCGCTGGGAGCCTCCGGCTGCGGCCAGGTCCGGCAGCCGGAGGCGGTGGAGACCGTCGGCGAGGCCCAGGTGGAGGCGGAAAAGCCCAAATACGTGGCCCTGACTTTTGACGACGGACCCCGGTACAACACCACCGGGCCCCTGCTGGACGGCCTGGCGGAGCGGGGGGTGGTGGCCACCTTCTTTGTCATCGGCCGGCAGGTGGAGGGCAACGAGGACTTGATCTGCCGCATGGCGGCGGACGGCCACCAGATCGGCAACCACACCTACTCCCATGTGGCCCTCCAGGACCTGGACCCGGACGCCGTGGTGGAGGAGATCCAAAAGACGGAGGTGGTGCTGGAGCACCTGGTGGGGGAGCGGGAGTTCTGGCTGCGGCCCCCCTACGGGCTCATCGACAGCTCCCGGGCGGCTCTGGTGGACACCCCCATGGTCTACTGGACTGTGGACCCGGAGGACTGGCGCATCCTGGACAGCGACCGGGTAGCGGAGGCGGTGGTGTCCAAGGTGGAGTCGGGGGACGTGGTCCTCCTCCACGACTTCTACCCCACCAGCGTGGAGGCAGCCCTGGAGATCGTGGACCGGCTGACGGCGGAGGGCTACACCTTCGTCACCGTGGAGCAGCTTTTCCAGATCAACGGCGTGGCGCCCCAGGCGGGGGTGCTGTATGCCTCGCCGGAGAAGACCCGAAAGATCTCCTGAGAAGGAAAAGAGCGCCGCCCCATTGTTGGAGCGGCGCTCTTAAACGCTTGCAGTCAGTGCAGGATGTTCAGCACCAGGGTCAGGACGATGAACACGGCGCCGATCCACTTGGTGGCCCGGGCCAGCTTGGCGTCAAAGCTCTTGGCCTTGCCCTTGGCCATAAAGGTGTCGGCCACGCCGCCGATGGTGCCGGACAGGCCGGCGCTCTTGCCGGACTGGAACAGCACGGCCAGGATCACGGCCAGGCCGCACAGGAGCTGCAGGACAGTGATGACGATAACGAGAGCGTCCATAGTAGATACATACCTCCAAAGTCATGATAAAAGCGCGGCAAGCCGCGCGGAGCGCCGCTTCGCAGGTATTCATCATACCACACCCTGTCCCCGATTGCAAGAGCGAAAGCGTTTTTCCCGGGGATTTTCTCCAGGACTACTGGGAAAATTACAAAAAATAAGCGAACAGGCGTTGCATTTCCCGGGCAGCTGTGGTATACTATCCTAAAATTAAGGCCGGAAGGACCGGTGCCGGGGAGGAGAGCCTATGCCGAAAAAGACCCAGATGACGGACCGGATCTATGAATATCTCCAGACCGTGATCCCCCAGCAGGGGTACGCCCCCTCCGTCCGGGAGATCTGTCAGGCGGTGGGGCTGAAGTCCCCTTCCACGGTCCACTTTCACCTCAAACGCCTTCAGGAGCGGGGCCTCATCGAGAAGGGGGACGGCAAGGGCCGGGCCATCGTCCTCACCGGTCCCCAGGACCGGGACGACGCGTCCCGAGGGGACAAAATTCCCATCCTGGGCGACGTGGCCGCCGGCGCGCCCATTCTGGCCCAGGAGTGCATCGACGACTATCTGACCTTCGACTGCGGGGGCCGGGCGGAGGAGTTCTTTGCCCTCCGGGTCCGGGGCGAGTCCATGCTCAACGCGGGCATTCTCCCTGGGGACCTGGTGGTGGTCCGCCGCCAGCCCACCGCCGTGAACGGCGAGATCGTGGTGGCGCTACTGGGGGACGAGGCCACGGTGAAGCGCCTGAAGCGCCAGAACGGCGAGATCTGGCTCCTGCCGGAGAATGACGCCTACCAGCCCATCGACGGCCGGGAGGCCCAGGTGCTGGGGAAGGTTACCGCCGTGGTGCGGCAGTACAGCTGAGAAATTTTGCGATAGAGTCAAGCCCCGTCCCGCCAGTCGGCGGGACGGGGCTTTTGCGCTTTGAGGGCGCGGGGAGCAGGGGAGCGGGGCGGGCGGGTTTTGTCTCACCGATAGGATTCTTTTCTGTACAAATAGTTAGAAATATGTTATGCTTGGGAACAGAAAAAATGATGAGAAGGGACGTGGGCCAGTGGCGGGGAAGAGCAAATATGCCTTTGACAGCAAGATCCATGTGTACCGGGCGACCCGGCGGATGACCCAGCAGGAGCTGGCCGACCGGGTGGGCGTGTCCCGCCAGACCATCATGCAGCTGGAACGGAACCGCTACAACCCCTCCATGCTGCTGGCGTACAGCATCGCCCAGGTGTTCGGCGTGACGATCGAGGATTTGTTCGATTTCAAGGAGGCTTGAAAACATGGGAGATTTCATTTATTCGCTTTTGAACAGCTACACGGTCGTGCCTGTCCTGCTGGTATTATGCCTTGTTTTTTTCGTGTTTTTCGTTGCCTACGCTCTGTCGAAAGAGGGCCGGGATGAGAGGGGCCGGGCAGTCATGGGGACAGCCTGCTTTTATGGAGCGGTCGGCCTGTTTATCGCCATGAATATTTTCACGCAGTTTACCTACACGGTAACCAGCAATGTCGTTATTTTTACCAATTCCATTCGGCTGGTCTTCATCACTTTCTTTTTGACTGTGGATGTGGCGATTCTCATATTAAGAAAACTGCGTTAGATAGCCATAAGAATTTAATGCTGCTGGCGCACGGCTCAGAAACGGCATTTTCTTCGCGATGTGGAAGTCACCACAAGATTTTTTGTTTTAAAATGTAAGAAATATTTGACTTATTAATAGAAATAATATATAATGTGTTTGCCACATCGTGGTGTGTTAACAATGAATGGAGGAATTTGTGTTATGAGAGCAAGTGCGGCGGAGATGGATTTTCAAAATATGCAGGCAAGTTTCAAAGCAGCGGGATACAAGAAGAGGATTGTCACGATTTCCTCAAAAAGAGCGGCAATTTTGGGGGGATTGTCTGTTCTTCCCCTGGTAGCTGTTCTAGCGGTCATCTATCGGATGACGCTGATCGACCGGGCGCATTTGACGGACCTTACCGGGATGAAATTTTATGTTACTCTGATAGCAATTATCGCTGTTTCAGTCGTGATACATGAGTTGTTGCATGGTATCGGTTGGGCAATCTCAAGCGGCAGGGGCTGGAGCGTAGTTCGCTTTAACATCAGCGCACTGATGCCCAGCTGTGCCTGCAAGGCGGTCCTGACCCGGGGGCAGTACCTGGTGGGCGTGCTGCTGCCCTTCCTGGTGCTGGGGACGGGGAGCGCGGTGTTTCTCTTTCTCTATCCTGGAACGGTGTCCGTACTCACCATGGCGGTGAATTTCGTGGCCGCCGGGGCGGACCTGCTCATCGCCCTGCGGGCGGCCAGGGAGCGTGGGGCGCTCATCGCAGACCACCCCACGGAAGCCGGCTACATTGCCTATTTTAAATAGAGGATATCTCGAATAATAGTAGAGGGCGGCGCACGGTGCGCCGCCCTTCCTTATATCAGCTCCAGCGTACCGGGCGCAAAATCCCTATTGACAGAAAGTATTATACATAGTATAGTATTATTGAAAGGGGGGTATAGCCATGGTCGATCCACAACTGAAGCGGGGCCTGCTGGACGCCTGCGTCCTGTCCCTGCTGCGGCGGGGGGACTCCTACGGCTACCAGCTCATCAAGGACATCTCCCCCTACATCGACGTGTCGGAGTCCACCTTGTACCCCATCCTGCGGCGGCTGGAGGCCGCCGGGTGCCTGACGGTCTACTCCGTGGAGCACAACGGCCGTCTGCGGAAGTTCTACCGGATCACGGAGGGGGGACTGAAGCAGATCGACGCGTTTTTGGAGGGGTGGACGGAGATCCAGCGAGTTTATGAGTTTGTAAAGGAGTGTGCCGGTGATGACGCGGAGAGAGTTTCTCAATGAGTTGTACCGCCGCCTGGGGAAGATGTCCCGGGAGGAGGCGGAGCAGTACCTGACCTACTACGCGGAGATGCTGGCGGACCGCATGGAGGAGGGCATGACCGAGGAGGAGGCCGTGGCCAGCATGGAGGATGTAGAGACCATCGCCGCCCGCATCCGCCAGGAGCGGGCGGAGGAGGGGAATGCCAATGCGAAGGAGAGCGCCTCCCCGCCCTCTTACCCCGACCCGCCTCATCGCCCGGAGGGGGACAGGGGCGACGCCTTCGCGGGCAGAGGGGAGGAGGAGCCGGAGCCCCGATGGGGACGCCGCCTGCCCCGGTGGCTGCTGCCCGTGGCCCTGGCGGCGGTGCTGCTGGTCTGCGTCTTTCTTTTGCCAGGTCCCGGCGGGCAGCGGGGCGTCTCCATCAGTGGGGAAGGCATCTACATCGGCGGCCTTGTCACCATCAACCCTGACGGGATCTTGCTGGGGCGGACGCTGTATGTTGGGCCCAACGGGATACGTATTGGAGAGTCCGCCTTGTCCGCCATGGGCGCGGGGATGCTGGCCACAGAATCCGACATAGATATCGCCATAGACACCACCAGCAACGTTGTCGTTACGGAGGAAGCGGTGGACCACGGGATCCTGACCGGTGACTACCGACCCTCCGGCGAATATACCGTCAGCGCCGAGGGCATCCAGACGGTCGAGGTGGACTGGGTCAGCGGCGGCGTGTGGATTGAGCCATGGGACGGGGAGGAGATCCTGCTGACGGAGGAGTCCACGGTGGAGCTGGACGAGGAGACCGCCCTCTGCTACGAAGTGGTCGATTCCACCTTGTCCATCCGCTTCAGCCGGGAACCGCTGACGAATTTCAATGGCGGCAAGGCACTCACTGTCCAGCTCCCACGGGCTCTGGCGGAGGGAGGGCTGGCCGGGCTGTCTGTCGAGACCACCTCCGCCGACGTGGATTTGGAAGGTGTCAGCGGGGGAGACCTGGAGATCTCCACCACCTCTGGGAACGCCACGGTGTACGGAGGGAGCTTCTCCGCGGCGGCTCTGGCGACGACCAGCGGCGATATGACCATGGCCGGAGACGTGCCGGAGGTGGAGCTGTCCTCCACCAGCGGGGACCTGACCCTGGAGGGGGGCGGCAGTCTGCTGGACGTGACGGTGTCCACCGTCAGCGGTGACGTGTTCGTCCTTCTGCCCGAGGACAGCGAAACTGTGGGGCTCGATTGGGAGACGGCCTCCGGGGACCTGGACACCGGCGGCCACGCCGTGATCCAGGGCGGCGGCAGCGGTCTCAGCGGCGAGGCCGGCGTGGCGCTGCGAGTCAGCACCGTCAGCGGCGACCTCCTGCTGGCGTGAGAGAGGGCCGCGAGCCCGGCCGCGTCCAGATAACCATGAATAGGCCAAAAGGCCGGACGCCGGCGGGCTTACCAGCCCGCCGGCGTCCGGCCTTTTCTGTTTTGATGCCCCATAGCCCCGGCGTCAGCCCAGGAACCGCCCGGTGACGCTGGCGGGGTTCCCGGCGACCTCCTCCGGAGTGCCGCAGGCCACGATCCGGCCACCCTCGTCGCCCCCTCCCGGTCCCATGTCGATGAGGTAGTCGGCGCTGTGGATCACGTCCAGGTCGTGCTCAATGACCACCACCGTGGCGCCGCTGTCCATGAGGGTCTGGAACACCCCCAGCAGGGTGCGCACGTCCAGGGGGTGCAGGC